>Ga0172379_10001118_pt1 | contig 57405 bp, 56 predicted proteins | sample GrowelOW334metaG_FD_119756 | JGI IMG/M metagenome (GOLD analysis project Ga0172379, IMG submission 119756) | Groundwater microbial communities from an aquifer near a municipal landfill in Southern Ontario, Canada - Groundwater well OW334 metaG | ecosystem: Environmental > Aquatic > Deep... | reverse complement strand
TTAACTCGTTCCTCGTATCCGAGTTGATTGTCCATAGAAATGTGAAAAAATTAGTGTCAGACTTCCGTCTGTCGATTACACTAATATTAGCACGTTTCCGTGGGTAACCCACGATGAATTCTACTTATGCATAGAATACTTATTTTAGGGCCTCAGGGGTGCGGGAAGGGGACGCAGGCAGCCAAACTCTCAGAGTTTCTTGGGATACCCTACCTGTCCATGGGACATTTGCTCCGTGAAGAGGCAAAAGGGGAGGGGGAATTGGCGCAACAGGTTCGCTCCGTTGTTGAGACGGGGAATCTGGTGTCTGATGTTATAGCTGAGGCAGTGCTAAGAAAGCGCCTCATGCAGCCAGACGTTGCGGACGGGTACATCTTGGACGGGTTCCCGCGGAACTTTGAACAGATGCGGGCTTTTTCAGGCTTTGAACAGCCGACGGCAGTCATCGTGATTGATATCCCCAGGCGAGAGTCCAGAGCTCGCCTAGAAAAGCGAGCCGTTCTAGAGGGGCGAACAGATGACACGCCGGAGGTGATTGAGAAGAGATTGACGATTTATTCTACCGATACAGTGCCGATCATTGAAGAATACCGGAAGCAAGGGATTGTGCGCGAGGTAGACGGGATGGGGACCATTGACGAGGTGGCTGAGAGAATCCAGAAGCTGTTCGTGTTATAGGCGCAAATGATGTATTCTCAAAATTTGTGGTCGGAGTACCTCCCAACAAATTTTTCAAATACATCATTTGCGCCTCAAGATCAATACACACTATGGCCCTGATAAAGACGAGTGAGGAAATTCAAGCAATGAGAGAAGGCGGAGCGTTGTTGTCGAGAGCTCTTCAGGCGGCGGTTGACGCGATAAAGCCGGGAGTGACGATGCGTGTACTCGATGATATTGCCAGAACAGTGATCGAAGAGGGTGGTGGTAAGCCGTCATTTTTGGGCTATAAGGGCGGGAACAAGATTCCCTTTCCCTCGACCGTTTGTATTTCGGTGAATGAAGAGGTGGTTCATGGAGTTGGTTCGCGCGATATTGTGTTGAACGAAGGCGATATTGTCGGGCTCGATATTGGTTGCTGGTATAAGGAATTGTGCACAGACATGGCGGTGACGGTGCCTGTGGGTAAGGTCTCGCCGGACTTGATGGAGCTTATGCGGGTTACCAGGGAAGCTATGCGCGCCGGGGTTCGGGCGGCCAAAGTAGGCGGTGTTGTGCGCGACATTAGCGAGGCTACCGAAGGTGCCGTGAACCAGAAAAAGTATGGCATTGTGAAGGCGCTCGTGGGTCATGGCGTTGGCCATGCGGTGCATGAGTCTCCGCACGTGCCGAACTACGTGAATAAAAGTTTTGGGAAGGTGGATTTGAAGGAGGGCATGTGTCTCGCCATTGAACCGATGGTTACTCTTGGGACCGATGAGGTGGTGACGGCTAAGGACGGCTGGACTATTGTGACCGAGGATTCATCTATGGCTGCGCATTTTGAGGTGACTGTTGCGCTCTTGCCTGACGGTCCGGAGATTTTGACGCCAGAGCCGAAGGTCAACATTTAGTATGCACGAGCATGCCCAAGCGCACGAGGAGTTTATTCGTCAGACAGTGAAAGGCATGGGGATCAAGGAGGTTGTCTATGTCACAGAAAACACCTACGATGGCGGGTATGAGGTGCGGGTAGGGACGTTCGACTTCTTTGTAGATTACGAAACGCTTGATGAAGAAGATACGGAGTATATTCGCGAACAGTTGAAAAAGTATGCTTAAAAAAGAAGACTGGGGCGGGCTGATTATTCTGGCGGTAATCATTGTGGTGGTGGCTGTCTTTTTCTTTTTTGCGCCAAGCGCCGGACCGGTTGCCTACGGGCCAGTTGAAGCGACGGGCAGTGCACTCGCCGTAGACTCGATCACCGATAAAGAAAAACTCAGCGAGGTTCATGTGAACGCGAGTTTGAAGGTCCCAGGTTTCATTGTTTTTCATGAGGCGATTGGCCAGGCACCTGGCCCTATTGTTGGCCAGTCGGAGTATCTGCAGGCTGGAGACTACCATGATCTCGTGATTCACTTGGCCACTCCACTCCAGGCTAACGACCAATTCTTCGGCCTCATTTTTAAGGATGACGGCAACCAGGCCTATGACCCCGGCATTGATTTGCCGGTAATGTCTAATGGAATCTCGATCAAAGCACATTTCATCACGCCCCTGTGAAGTACCTTGGCGTAGATTTTGGCCAGCGCAAGATCGGGCTGGCACTCGGCGATGACGGCGCGCGTGTAGCGGTTCCATTCGGCGTGGTTTACGGAGGGCTCGATGAGGTCTGCTCTATCATCAAGAATGAGAATATAGATGCGCTGGTGGTTGGCTTGCCGGTTCCAGAGGCGCACCAGAGCGACAAACAATTTGAGCGCACAGGCGCTTTTATTCAAGCGCTTAGAGAACGCTCAGGGCTTAAAGTTTCAGTAGTTGACGAGCAGTTCTCATCTACCGAGGCCGGGAAGGTTAGAAGGGAATCTGGCGCTGAGGCAAAAGAAGATGCCTTGGCTGCTATGCTTATTTTGCAGGCATTTTTTGACGAAGGTCCCATGATCAACTCGTAGTATGTGGTCCTCGCTTAAAACCGAAGGCATCATTCTCTCAGTCGGCCATTTCAGGGAGGCCGACCGTCGGTATTCAGCGCTGACGCCCGCCCTTGGGAAGATTGAGTTCATTGGCCGAGGCGCCAGGAAGGGAAAAGCGAAAGTGGGTCCGCATCTTGACCCGTTCGCGATTATTGATCTTGAGATTATTAAAGGCGCGCGCGGAATGACGGTCATTGGTGCTGAACGCAAGCATGCTTTTCGCGAACTGTCTGAGTCTTTCGACCACCGTATTTTGGCCGGTGCGGCCTCGGCCTTACTCGACAAGATCGTTCGACCAGAGCTAGAAGATTTTGAACTTTACACCGAGTATCGGCTGCTCCTTCAATTTTTAAATGACACCTCCACCCTCACCCCGGCGCGGACCACCTTTGTGCTCGGTGGATTTCTGCTCCGGTTGCTTTCAATGTTGGGTTATGAGATCGAACTTTCCAGGTGTCTTGCCTGCAAGGGCGATATTCTGCCGTTGTCATTCCGCTGGCATGACGGGCATGGAGGGCTGGTGTGTACAAACTGTGTGCTGGCCACGCCGAGCGAGTGGGTGGCGGCGCGGGCGCTTGAAGAAGAAATTATTACGCTTATGCGCTTTGCTCGTGATGCTTCATACGCGGATTATTTACGGCCAGCGCTTAGATCAGACCACGTGGGAGCATTTGCCATGTGCGTGAATGATTTGATGCGCCATCATGTTCCTGGCTATGGCGAAGAGGTTTGTTATTGGCATTTGTTGCCGAGCGTGCCCGGTGCGGTTTCTGCGTCCTAAATGACGAAACCGCTCGTCCCCGTGCGCGGAGAGAGCGGTTTACGGCAGGACCCGCGCGCTGTGCCACGGATGGCTTGGCGCCCGGGGACTGGCTACGTTGTTTCGCGCAGGGCGCGGTAGAGGAGCTCAAAGTCCTTTCGGCGTTTGATGGCGACTCCGTTCAGGACGCCTTGAGCGATCCGGCGGATTTTGTCCAGCACGCGCCGTTTTTCGTCATTTGACATGAGGCCGTTCAAGACCCCTTTGTCCGTGAGCGTTTTGAGCGCGAGCTGATCCTTTTCGTCGCTTGATCCGAGGATGATTGCCCGGCCGGCCGCGAGGGCGATCTCCACGATTCCCTTCAGCTTCTCGATCTGACCGAGCTCTTCCTCTGTGTACCCTCCGACGTTTTCGGGGTTGGCGACGGTGGCGGTGGCCGGGGAGGCCTGTTGAGGGGAGAGGTCTGACAAGGTCTAACTCCTGTGTCTGGGGGACCATTTTAAAATATCACGCATCCCCGCGGAAGCAATAGGGTTTATCCACCTTGACAACTTTTCTGGTTGCGCTATGGTCTTTGGGTAGTTGGACGCGCCTGACAACCGCGTTGTGCAAAAACTGAAGATAAAAGTACAAAGCAAGGTGGCACCGCGGAGAAATTCGCCCTTAGCACATAATTCTTAAGTGGATTGTGATGTGAGGGCGAGTTTTTATTTCGTTTTTATAGGCCAGCGGGATGTTGCTGGCTTGGCTCGGGCAATTTCGGTCGGTCGAACTATTTCTGAAAATACGATGGAAATCGACCTCCCAAAAATTGCGATTCCGAGCTGTCGCCAGCAACATTCCGATGGCCCCGTCCAGACACATTAACGGTTCAATATATGCAAAGAATATTTACGTCAGAAACGGTCGGGAAGGTGGGGGAGACAGTGAAGGTGGCTGGTTGGGTTCACGCCAGACGAGATATGGGCAAAGTGGCGTTTTTTGACCTGCGGGATAAGGATGGCTTGCTCCAAATCGTTGTCGTTCCTTCTGAGGTTGGCGAATCCGCTGAACTTGCGAATAAGGTTCGGCCAGAGTGGGTGATTGAGATTGAAGGCGTGGTGCAGGCCCGTGGCGCCAAACAGATAAACGATAAGCTGAAAACCGGCACGGTTGAGCTCTTAGCGAAGTCAGTTAAGGTACTCAATGAAGCCAAGACTCCGCCGTTTGAGATCAACACGGACACTAGTCCGGTGGGCGAAGAAACCAGACTACGCTATCGATATCTCGATCTTCGGAGTGAACGCATGCAGAAGAACATGCGTTTGCGCGATAAGGTAACGAACTTTTTCCGCGGATATTTGCATGACAAAGGGTTCGTTGAAGTAGAGACGCCGATGCTGACCAAGAGCACCGGTGAGACGGGCGCGCGTGAATTTATTGTGCCTTCGCGTTTGCATCCGGGAACGTTTTACGCGCTTCCGCAATCCCCGCAACAGTTCAAGCAATTACTCATGGTGGCCGGCGTGGAACGCTACTTTCAGATTGCGCGCTGTTTCCGCGATGAAGACCAGCGCGGAGACCGCCAGCCGGACTTCACGCAACTTGACCTTGAAGCGTCATTTGTTGAGCGCGAGGACATCCTTCAGCTCATTGAGGGATTGATGATCGACATGGTGAAGACATGCACGCCAGAAAAGCGCATTCAGCAGATTCCTTTTCCTCGACTATCCTACAAAGAGGCAATGGAGAAGTATGGAGTTGATAAGCCGGATTTGCGCGAGGACAAGAATGATCCGAACCTGCTTGCGTTCTGTTGGGTGCTCGACTTCCCATTCTTTGAGAGGACGGAAGACGGCGGGTGGACGTTTACTCACAACCCATTCTCTGCGCCAAAGCCGGAGTTCATGGAGTCCCTCATGAAGAAAGAGAATATTGCCGAGATTTTGACGACGCAGTATGACATTGTACTGAACGGGTATGAAGCCGGCGGAGGCAGTATCCGCAACCATAAGGCAGAGGCGCTGAGAAAAGTGCTTGAAATCATGGGCATGGATGAGGAAAACATTCAGCGCCGATTTGGCCACATGCTTGAGGCTTTTGAGTTCGGTGCTCCGCCTCACGGAGGCATTGCCCCGGGCATTGACCGCATTGTGATGATCTTGGCGAATGAACCGAACATCCGCGAAGTTATTGCTTTCCCTAAGGACGGCAATGCTCGTGATCTGATGCTTGGCGCCCCGTCACTTGTCTCAGAAAAAGCGCTAAAGGAAGCCAATATTAAGCTAGCGTAGCCTCTTATGAAAACCGTTGTCCTCTGCGGAAGCAGGCGCTTCAAGCCAGGGATTAGAGACTTTGCTAAACGCTTAAAGAAGCTTGGCGTTGTGGTCTATGAGCCGTATCTGCATTCTGGGCAGGATGAATGGGAAAAGATATCTGGCGATTACCAGAGATTTATTGCGCTTGGGCTAACCCATGATCATTTCTACAAGATCCAGATGGCGGACGTGGTTTTTGTCTTCAATAAGGACGGCTATGCGGGCAACAGTACTACGCTAGAACTTGGCTACGCCGTGGCCTCCGGCAAACCCATCTACGCATTAAGCGGGGATGACCAGGAACTGTGCCGGCACGTGCTCTTCAGGGAAATTATTTCTACCCCAGCTGAGTTAGTGAAGAGATTGAAATAATGTGCTTAAGAAATGCGACAATAAATGTGTTGGCATGCTCGTCTGGAGAAACGGTAAATTATTGCTAATTGAGAGGAAGCGGGGAACCCTTGGCTTTGCTCCGCCGGCAGGACATGTTGAAGAAGGCGATCCTTTTGAAGAGACCGCAAAGCGAGAGCTCGAAGAAGAAGTCGGATTGAATGCGAAGACTATCGAGCTAGTAATCGAGGGCCGGAAAGAGAATCCCTGTCGTCGAGCAGGCGGGAGCTGGCACTACTGGAAGATATACAAAGTTGAAGCCACGGGTGAGGTGACGCGGAGCGAGGATGAGACGAAAAGTGCGGATTTTTATTCCGTTGATCAACTTCGTTTGCTCGCTGAAAGAGCCGACGAGTATCTTCGAGGCGAGATCGCACAGGATGCGTGGGAACAATCCCCTGGCCTTGAACCGGTATGGCGCGAGTGGCTTAAAGAAATGGCAATTATCTAATATGAGAATCTACGTCCTTGGCAGTAATTATTTCATGAAGGAGATGGTGGAGAGCAAAGATAAGCTGTGCGCTCTGGGGTTTGATGGTTGGATTCATCCCCACTACGAGGCGCTTGTCAGGGGCGAACGACCAGAGCATCTTGATAGATGGTTTAACGGTGCAAGGGGCGAGCGGGCCGCGATAAAAAGGGAGAATGATTATCTTAAGGTGCACTATGCACACATTCTAGAAAGTGATGCAATTTTGATCGTTAATTTAGAGAAGCGGGGCGTGAAAAATTACATTGGCGGAAATGTCTTGATTGAGATGGGCCAGGCGTATGTCAATAACAAAAAAATCTTTTTGTTAAATGATCTCCCCGTTGAGGCTTCCTACATTGACGAGATTGAATCCATGGACCCCATTTGCCTGCATGGCGACTTGAAGAACATTGCGTAAAAACGCGAACGCCCGGGGAGGCCCGAGCGTATGGGTGACGAAATTGTGTCACTGGGTTGTTTCTAGCTCGGTAGACGTTAAGGGCGTCTCCTTCACTGGCTCGCCGAGGAGGAGCCAGGAGGCGATTGCCCCGAAGGCGTAGCCGATGAGCTTGCGTTTGGTCATGGGCTCGCCCAAGATGAGCGTTCCGCTGAGCGCGGTGAATACCACTTGGAGGATGATATTGGCCGTCATGAGGCCGGTGAAACTGCTCTTTCCTCCGAGCAACGCCGTGTAAAGCACGATGGCTGTTGCATCAAGAACGAAGGCGACGCCGAGGATCATCAGCACCCGCCGATCGGGGATCTCTGAGAATCCCGACGAGTTGAAGGCGATGTTCATGACGGCTGCCCCGCCGAGCACGATGAGTGCTGTCCATGCCGAGCTAGCGCTACCGTAATGCGTTGTTGCATAGCGGGACAGCACCGGCCAAATGCTGAAGCCGAAGGCAGAGATAATACAATACATCGCGTCTCGAAGGTTCGTATTCATTGGCACTCCGGGGGTTTCGAAGACCCCGGACTTTAGCAGAATGCCCAATGATGGTCAATGATCTCGCCTAGGAGTGAAACATCTTTCGCACCACATCATCAATGGCTACTTCTTCAATCAAAATGTCATCAACGGGCAGGTTTGATGAGAGGAGGGCAATGGCCAGTTGTTTGACCGCGTTCCTGTGCGTTTTGAAAGTGCAGGCGAAGGGGGCGAACTCTAAAAGTTCGCCGAATTTCTCTACAGCGGTCCGTTCAACGCCGGTTCCATCGAAGATAACTTTTAATAGTTTATGCGGGGCGTACTTTTCGATAAGATCAACAAGCTTTCCGTCATACACAATCTCGCCCAAGTTCAAAATGATCACGCGCTCACACAGTTCCCGAATGTCCTCCATGTAATGCGAGGTGAGAATAATGGTGGTCTTTTTTTGCTGATTGTATTTTTTGATGAAGTCTCTGATGTTCTTTTGGGCCACCACATCAAGCCCGATGGTTGGCTCGTCAAGGAGCAGGATCTTTGGTTCGTGTAAGAGCGCGGCGACTAGTTCGCATTTCATCCGCTGGCCGAGGGATAACTTTCTTACTTGGATGTCCAGGATATCTTTGATGCCAAAAAGCTGGACGAGTTCATCCAGATGCTCCTGAAAAACACGGTCGGATATGCCGTACACTTCTTTATTGATGAGAAAGGTTTCTATGGCGGGAAGATCCGTAATCAGCTGATTCTTTTGTCCCATGACAATGGCGAACTGCTTTTGAAGAGTTTTTTCTCTTTGTGACGGAACATGGCCAAGCACGCGGATTTCTCCGTTCGTGGGGTGAAGAATCCCTGAGAGCATTTTAAGCGTGGTGGTTTTACCGGCTCCGTTTAGGCCGAGAAAGCCTACAAGCTCGCCGGGTTCAATGGAGAAGCTAATGTTTTTTACTGCCTGTGCGAAGAGTTTTTCTCTATAGAACAATGATTTTATAGAGCCCAAAAGACCCGGTTGCTTCCGGTAATATTCGTACGTCCTTGAGAGATTTTTTACTTCGATATCAGCCATAGGCTACATGCCAACACCTTCATATCTCTTGAGACCGCGTTTCCAGACTACGGCAATGATCCCATAGAGCACAATGATCCAAATGAGCTGGACACAGATGCCCCGTAATCCCGTTGAAAGATCAATCTTCCTGAGGTACAGCTGAGCGGGGACAAAGAACGAGTAGGCGAAGGGGAGCGCGAAACTCAGCTGGACAAAGGGGACAGGAAGGAGGTTTAGTGGGAAATAGCCTCCGGAAAAGAATTTTTTGATGCGGTCAATGGACATGTATATGCCGTCCACTTCATCAGTCCAAAAGGCAATGAGGCCGATGAGATAGGCCAGGAGCAATTCCGTGATAAACGCAAGAATGACCGTGGCGGAAATAACGAAAAGATAGGCAGGGTCAGTGTTCCAGAAAAAGACGTTTCTGAAGAAAAGAATCACGATTGAGGCAGTAACAACGGAGAGCATAGTGGCCAGAGATATGCGCCCAATTTCTTGGGCCAGGGTGTAGCCAAAATAGCCCATAGGCTTCACAAGGAACATGGAGAGCCGGCCTTCTTTGATGTCTCTGGCGATGATGCCCGGTAGAAAGTTTCTGATGATGGCATTGAAAAAGTTGCCGACCAGAATATAGGTAACCATCTGGGGGAGCGTCAGCCCGCTGATGACCGTTTGGCCTCCGTAGACCGCTGTCCACATCAAAATCAGCCCCAACATTTCTCCTACCTCGCCTATTCTATAGGTGATGACGGAAAATCGGTAGGTTAGCGATCTTTGCCAGGAAGCCTTAATGATGGTGAGATATTTTCTCATGCGGGAATACGATAGGCCGATTTATTAGCTCTGTCGAGGTAGTCAATCCGGGGGGTTTTCGGGTAGAATGCAGGGTATGGAATTTGCTGTACAGCAGGAGGCGTTTACGGGTCCGCTTGGGCTCCTCTTGGAATTGATCGAAAGCAAGGAGCTTTTGATTTCCAAGGTTTCGCTCGCCCAAGTGACGGATGAATACGTGAAGCGGATGGAGGCTGAGAAAGTGCCGATTGAGGAACTGGCGGATTTTCTGCTGGTAGCCTCGCGTCTGATTTACATTAAGAGCCGGGAATTGATGCCGTACTTGATGAGAGATGAAGAGGCGGAAGAGGGAATTGATACGCTCGAAGAACAGCTCCGTTTGTATAAAGAATTTGTCGAGGCCTCAAAGAAACTCGAAGAGCGCTTTGGCCAGGCGATAATGGCGCCGAGGCCGTTTGTTCGGATACGATCGACCGAGCCCGTGTTCGCGCCTCCGCCGGCTCTGACATCCGGGATGATCGAGGAAGTTTTCCGCACGGTGCTGAAGAGACTCGAACCTTTCTTTGCTCTCCAAGAATCCTCCATGGAACGTGTGAAGTCCATTGAGGAGAGGATTGAGGAACTGAAGAGCGCCCTTGAGTCGCGTGCCAAGATTGCATTCTCGGATGTTGTGCGTGGGGCCAGGAGTAAAATGGAGATTGTGGTAAGCTTTTTGGCGCTACTCGAACTATTGCGCAGACAGACCATCACCGTGTCCCAGAGCGAGGCCTTCGGGGATATTGAGCTTACTCGATCAAACGTATAATTATGCCAGCTCCCCTTGAGGCCCAAATTTCCGCGCTGTTATTCCTTTCAACCAAACCGCTTTCGGTAAAATCCATCGCTTCTTCGCTGAACGTGAAGCAAAGCGATGCTGAGGCCGAACTTTTGACGCTTGCTGAAAGAATGAATACAGAAGATTCGGGGATCCACATTATTCACACCGGCGATGAATGGCAGACAGCGACTAATCCTTCGTGTGCTGATGTTGCCCAAGCGCTCGTTAAGGATGAGGCGGGGGAGTTAACCCGCCCATCACTTGAGGCCCTGACGATTATTGCTTATCGAGGACCCGTCACGAAGCCTGAAATTGAGGCGATCAGAGGAGTGAACTGCACGCTCATTTTGCGCAATCTTTTGATGCGGGGCTTGATCATTGAGCGCGAGGACAAGTTTAAGGGCGAGCTGGGCTATGTCATGAGCACGGAGGCGATGCGCTACCTTGGCCTGCACGATGCATCCGAACTTCCGGCGTACGGCGAACTCCACGCAAACGCCAAAATCGACAAGCTCCTGGCGTCATTAACGGTGGGTATGCCGGAATCCATATGATCGCTCGCGCTCTAGCCCAATTTTTGTTTGCGATCTCGCTCTTTCAAGTAGCGCCTCTTGATGCGTCACTTCTTGAGGCGCGCGTGAGTGCTGATCCAGCGGGACTTTCTGCCGTGCATTTTTTCTTGTCGAACGGCACGGCACATTTGCCGGAAAATGCTGTGCGCGAGGTCTTGCCGCCAAAGAAAATCGTTAGCAATAGTTTTGGCGTGCTGACCAGCGCGGATAGCGCGATTGTTGTAGACACTGCAAGCGGGGCAACGTTGTACGCAGAGAATCCTGACGACGTTCGGCCGATGGGCAGTATTACGAAGCTCATGACCGCCATGGTTTTTTTGGATACTAAGCCGGATTTGAACAGCTCGATCACGATCAAGAAGGCTGACTATATTGGCGGGGGAATTACCTATTTACATTTTGATGATCCGACAAAACTTGACGACGTACTCGGGTCAGCCATGGTGGGGTCAGATAACACTTCGGCTCATGCACTGGCAAGATTTTCCGGGCTCGACGAAGAAGCATTCGTCAAAAAGATGAATGAGAAAGCAGTTGAGCTCCGGATGGCGCAGAGCATCTTTGTGGATCCGAGTGGAATTTCGTCAGAGAACGTTTCAACCGCGCGCGATCTCTCAACGCTACTACTCGCCGCTCAGTCATATCCGTCGATTAAGGAACTGATGCAGAAGTCTACGCTGTCCATCAGACAGGGGAGTGGTTTTGTGGCTGTCATTCCAAGTACAAATCTGTTGCTAACCTCTGCCATGAATCGGGATGAATATGAAATTACGGCCGGGAAAACTGGTTACATTCCCCAGGCTGGTTACTGCTTGGCAACCGTAGTGAAACATGATGGAAGTAGCGTGGCGATTGTTGTACTCGGTGCGAAACAAATTGATGACCGTTTTACTGACGCGCGCAACCTGGCCGTATGGACGTTTAAAACCTTCGTATGGCCCAAGCAATAGCTGAAGCGATCATCCGTTTTCTTGGTGCCGTGCCGGATGCGGTGAAGGTGTTTGTATTATCGCTCGCGCCAGTGACCGAGTACAAGCTAGCCATCATTCTTGGCCTGACGCGTTTTCATCTTTCGCCGATTGTCGTATACCTATCCGCAACGCTCGGAAGCGTCTGCGTCTTTCTGCCGTTGTTCTTCGGACTTGAAGCTGTGCGAAAATTCCTGGCTAAGGTTTCGCCAACACTTGTTCGCCCGCTTGATATTTTTCTTGAGCATGTTGAACGTAAAACAAAACACCACTACGCGCAGTATGGCGCAGTGGTGTTGTTTGTGTTCGCTGCCCTGCCCATCCCGCTCACTGGCGTTTGGTCAGCCACGGCGGCGGCGGTTATTTTCAAAATTCCTTTCAAGACCTCGGCTATAGCAATTTTGTCCGGCGCCTTACTTGGCCAACTGATTGTTCTTCTGAGCACTATGTCCGTTATCTAGACGAACTTGAGAATGATTAGGATGAAGATGGTTTGGGCAACGAGCGCGTAGCGGAGCTTCACATCACCGTATCTTCGGGAAAAGTAATCGTGAAAGAAAAAGTGGAAGCGGTAGTACGCTTTCATGATTTCATTTTTTCTCATGAGTTCAGCTACCCCAAGGACAAGGTCCGGAAGCACGCTCCCGGTTACGGCGGCGGCAAAAGCCATGTTGCTTGAGCTATCCGTGCGGTTAGCCACGATGAACATGAGAAGGAGGATGGAGGCGGCGCCGTCCGTAGCGGCGTAGGCTACGGGAACTTTTAATTGTTTCTCAATATGAAACCGGTCCGCGAGGATAGTGTCCCCGTGCGGGATCATATCAACAAGGAAGTGAGAAGCGATGCCAAGCACAAAACCAAGGGCGGGTTCGCCAACCACAGCGCCGATAAAGGCCCCAATAGCTACATGGGTTGTAAGCGTCATATCAGGACAAATGATAGCATATTCTTGTCATTTTGGCGAGTTTACTGTTATAGTACTGCCGGTTGCGATTCCCATGGCCGGGTAGCTCAGTTGGTTAGAGCGAGGGACTCATAAGCCCTAGGTCGCCAGTTCGATCCTGGCCCCGGCCACCAGGAAAAACCCCATAAAATGCGCCCTGGCGTTGTCGACTTCTGCGCTCCGTCCTCACCGTACCAGTAAGTACGGCTCGGCCGGTGCTCGTCGTCTTCTAGCCAGGACACATTTTATGGCGTTTTTCTTAACATCGAGTTTCCGGCTTGCAATTCTCATTACTTCCAGGTACTATTTCGCCGCGGGGTAGAGCAGCCAGGCAGCTCGTCGGGCTCATAACCCGGAGGTCGTCGGTTCAAATCCGACCCCCGCAACCAAAAAATATTCGTCCTTGGACGAATATTTTTTGTCCTTGCGAACCCGTTAAGTTTTTGTTAGAATCGTTCGGCTTGGTAATTGGGCCACAGTGGCGGAATGGTATACGCGACGGACTCAAAATCCGTTTCCTTCACGGGATTGAGGGTTCGAGTCCCTCCTGTGGTACCAAAAGGACTCCCTTCGGGGGGTCCTTTTGTGATAGACTACTCCCGACTATGATGCACGTTGTATCCGTTGTAAACCAGAAAGGGGGAGTGGGAAAAACCACCACCAGCATGAACCTGGCGGCGTTTTTGGCTGACTTCGGCAAGCGCGTTTTGCTTATTGATCTTGATCCGCAGGGGAACGCCACTAGCGGGCTTGGCTTCTCTCCTGCTGAACTTTCAGGAACGTATGAGGTGCTTGCCGGAGAGAAACCGATTCGTGAGGTGATTATTCCTACGGCGCATGAGCGCTTGTTTCTCTTGCCGGGCAATCCAGATCTCGCCGGAAGCCAGGTAGAGCTCGTCAATGAGTTTAACCGCGAACGAAAACTCCAGAATGCCATTGAACCTTTGAAAGAGGACTATGATTACGTCTTGATTGATAACCCGCCGTCACTCGGCCTATTAACGATCAACGGACTTGTAGCTAGCGACAGCGTGCTTGTGCCTGTGCAGGCGGAGTATTATGCCCTGGAGGGACTTGGCCAGTTGTTGCAAACCGTAGAGCTCGTCAAAACCAACATCAAGCCGGAACTGGCGGTTATGGGCGCTGTCATTACGATGTTTGACCCTCGAACAAACTTGGCGAACCAAGTTTTACAAGAGTTGTACAAGCATTTCCCTGGAAAGATCTTCCGCTCGGTCATCCCTCGGAGTATCCGTCTGGCAGAAGCGCCGAGCTACGGCAAGTCCATCATCCATTACGACCCCCTCAGCAAGGCAGCCAAGGCATATGAGAGATTGGCCAGGGAGTTTCTGGAACGAGAGAAAACCGAGTAGCTCGCAAAAGCGAGGTTTTAAACCCCGCTTTCTCAGAATATATGAACAAATCAAAAGGAGGATTGGGAAGAGGCCTGGGGTCGTTGTTGAGTATGCCGTCCGCGACTCCTGCGGGGTCGATACATGGATCGACCCCTACGGCGCCGGCACCGTCCGCATTCATTCCCGAACCCATCGACATCGCTACGGAGGGGGAATTGCGCATCAAACAGGTCTCGCCTGCTGATATTGTCGAGAACCCTCGCCAGCCGCGCCGGCATTTTGCACCAGAGGAACTGGCTGAACTTGAGGCGAGTATTGCCGAGCACGGAATTCTTCAGCCGTTGATCGTGTCCGAACTTTCGCCGGGGAAGTATGAGTTGATTGCTGGCGAGCGCCGTTTGCGAGCCTCAAGAGGACTTGGTCTCAAAGAAATTCCTGTCGTGATCCGTCCAATGGAAGATGATCGCACAAAGCTTGAGCTTGCACTCATCGAAAATATTCAACGCGCAGACCTGAATGCGGTTGAAGAAGCACAGGCCTATAAAGCATTGATTGAGGATTTTGATTTGCGCCAGGAAGACGTGGCTAAGCGTGTTGGAAAAAGCCGGCCGGCCGTAGCGAACGCTTTACGATTACTCGAGCTCGACGAAGAAATGCTTCAGGCATTGATCGACGGCCGAATCATGAAGAGCCATGCCCGCACCTTGCTCGCTGAGCCGGTGCTTTCTCGCCGACAGGCGCTTTTTCAAGACTTGCTGAAGGGCGGGATCACGGTTCGTGAAGTCGAAGCCAGAGCAGGATCAGCTCGTCAGCGCGCGAGATTTGCGAAGGACCCGAACGTGGGGGCACTCGAAGCAGAACTGCGCGAGAAGTTCGGGACGAAAGTTACGATCGACATGCAAAACGGGGGAGGGAAGGTTTCGATCTACTTTTATGCGAAGGAGGATTTGAAGTCGCTTGTTGAAAGACTGGCGCGGGACTGAGCCATCGACTCCCCCGTAGCCCCCTCTTGGAAAGAGGGGGAGCGCACCATCCTGATCCGGACGGTTCGCGCATTCGATCCTGAGCGTAGGCGAAGGATCTAGAGGTGGAATAACTGGGCGGCTTGTGGATAGTTTTTGGCACCATAAAAATCTCATGTTGTAATGGAAACACCCGGGTGTGGCGAAAGCCAAATCCTTCTGGTGTCACAATAAAACTCCCCAATATCTCCAGTGATGGAGCTGTTGGGGAGCTTATTGTTTATGTCCCGGCCAACAGACTCCTGATCCATTGGCCGGGTCCTCCAAAACCGCCCCTCATAAGGCGGTTTTGTGATGGCTGTTTACCCCCTATACTTCTTAATCAAACTCGAAATAATACCCGTCTTGGAGTCCTTCAAAGCGTCTTTTATCTTCTCTCGAGCATGTCTTGTTTTTACAAACTTCAACCAGTCTTCATTTGGATACTTTCGATTTTTATCTGTGATGATTTCGCACAGATCGCCGGATTTGAGAGGCGTTGAAAGAGATGTGATTTCGCCGTTCACGCGGGCTTGTACGGCCTTGTTGCCGATTTCCGAGTGAATGGCATACGCGAGATCAATCGAGGTTGATTCTTCGGGAAGATCGATTACGTCACCACGAGGAGTAAAAACGAAAATGCGGTCATGAAACATGTCGAGTTTGAGCTCGTTCAAATGTTGCATGAAGTCGCTGGTCGATAGTTCCTTTTGAATGGCGGCGAGCTCTTCCATCCATTCGACCTGCCGGGACTTGGCATCGGGGTGCTCCTTGTAGCGCCAGTGGGCGGCCACGCCGTATTCATTTTCCTCATGCATCTGAATCGTGCGGATTTGAAACTCCAGAATAGAGCCTTCGTTGTCGAAGACGGTTGTGTGGAGCGACTGATAGCCGTTGGGCTTTGGTTGGGCAATGTAGTCTTTGATCCGGCCAGGCAACGGCGTGTACATACCGTGAAGCACGCCAAGTACGGCGTAGCATTCTGGAATGTCCTTTACAACTACTCGAAGGGCCACAATGTCATGGACCTTACCAATGTCATTTTTGTAGCGCCCGAGTTTTTTGTGGAGGCTGTACGAGTGTTTTACCCGGCCATGAACGTCAGCGTCTACTACGCCGTGTTTTTTTAGCTCGACATCAACATCGTGGAGCGAGCGCTCAAGCGCGGGACCGAATTTCTTCACGCGTTCTTCAAGCAAATGCTGAGTCCAGCTGTATTCTTTTGGCTCTAAATATTTGAAGGCATAATCCTCAAAACCTCCGCGGTATTCACCCATGCCAAGCCGGTTGGCAATCGGCGCGTAGATTTCCATGACCTCTTTGGCAATGCGCTGACGCTTGCTTTCCGGAAGCGCGTAGAGCGTTTCCAGATTGTGCATGCGGTCAGCGAACTTGATGAAAATAACGCGCACGTCTTCCGCCATGGCCACGAACATTTTGCGCAAATTTTCTGCGTAGCGTTCTTCGCCCCTGTATTTTACTTTGCCGAGTTTGGTAATGGCACCAACCATGCCGGCAATGTCTTTGCCGAACTCGGCTTCCAGGTCTGCAAGGGTTTTTGTGGTGTCTTCCGGTACGTCATGCAATAGACCAGCGGCGATGACTTCGCTTGGCAGTTTCAAGGCGGCGAGTTTTTTGCCAACGGTGGCGCAGTGGACAAAGTACGGCTCGCCCGTGTGGCGAGTTTGGCCTTCATGCGCCATTTTGGCATACGCAAAAGCCCGTTCGATCAAACGAACGTCTTCGGCCGTATACCGGGCATCAAGCGTGTCTCTCAGTTCCGCAAACGTAATTTCTTTCATACGAGCAAATTTACCATACTGCCCGGAGTTGTTCCCGTAAAGCCCCGGCGGGGGAGAGATTCTGCGGTATAATGCGAGAGCTATGGTGGATGCTCTGCAGACGGCAAAAGATTTTGGCGTGGAATTGTCGCGCCTGGTTTCTGATTGCCCGTTACCGGATGAAGAGAAGTGTGCTTGGGCAGAGCTGGTGCCTTATATGACGCTTGAGGAGCTGGCGCGTTTTCGGGACATGTTGCTTTCTCACATGAGCCGTGAAGTATTTGATGAGGCTGAGGATGTTATTTTGGCCTTGAAGGCTGAAGATCTCCGCAAACAATTTGCGCACTCGCACAACCAAACCTCAGCCAGCCACGCTATGGATGCAATTGAGCGGGAGATTGATAAGCTTGAAGGCGCCAAAGAATAAGTATGGCAAAGAACAAGGGAAAAAAAGACGTTATTTTTCCATCAGAGGAAGAATTTGTGATTGAGCGTGAGAAGATTGTGCGGGGATTTGAAGACCGGCTGGTGGCTATTGATGAGCGATATGAAGCGGTGATTCATTTATCTCAGTCAAAGAACTCGGCAGAGAACGCTCTAGCAATGGCTGATCGGCTGTTGATTGATTTAGCTAAGCTTGATGATTGGTTTGCAGAAAATCATAAGTATTTTTCTGACGAGCGGACGGTGGAGATTGTTGAAACAATTGAGGTATTTAGGGAGGGAACTGTGGCCCTCCAAGAACGGTTGAAACCCGCTGAAGAGCCTCAGCCTGAGCCGGTCAGAACGCCAGTATTACCTGCGGAAGCAACGGTGCAGGAGAACGTCCGGGTCATCACGGACATGCTGGATGTGATTTCTGATCCAGCAGAGAGAGCGAAGCTTTTTAAGAAAACGGCCATGGAGGAGCTGGGGGCAACGCCGGAGGAAGTTTTGGCAAATTTGAAGAGTTTAATTGATGAATATTATCGCTCGCCGATTGATTCGGCGGATTTTACTCGCGTGAAAGAGACTCTGGCTGAAATGATTTGGAGAAAAAGTAAAAACGCTGTTCCGAGATTTTTTGCTCGATTAGATCAGGCAAGAATTCAGAGGGAGACGGAGCGACAAAATAGTGAGAATGCCAAGGCCGATTCAGAGAGATCGCAACGAGCTGCGGAGGCGGAAGCAAGAGAGCGGGTGGCGCCCGTGGAACCTGAGCCATCAGAACAGCCGAAAGGAAAGGAAAAGAAAGCGCCAGCTATCAATTCTCCGTTTTCTGGACTTGGTGCATTGAAGGATAGCCTTCCTGCTGAGCCCAGAGAGAAGAAGCCAAAACAAGAGAAGCCTGCGCCGACGGAGAAACAACCGGAGCCGAAGAAAGAATCACCGACAGAGGAGAAGCCTAAAGAACGTCCGAGTAATCGTTTGGAGGGAACGGCAGTTGAGCGGGAGGCCAAGAATCGTATTGCACAGCTCCGCAGAAAGATTGAAGACCTTGAGGGCGGGGATTTGGAGGATTTCTGGCGCGATAAGGATTTTTCCCGCAGTTTATCTGAATTGCGTCATCAAGGCGAAGAGATCCATTACCGGATAGCAGATTTTGCTGACGCTGTTTCATTGCTGGCGGAGCTGGCGCAATTGGAGGCTCGTCAGACTGCTCTTGAGAGAGAGTATGCACGGCGGATAGGGACGGCTTCCACACCTCGGACGGAGGCACGCTCCCCTGTTGACGACTCGAGTGAAAGAATGGCGCCGATTGCAGGGGAAGAAGCTGGGGAGGAGGCTGAAGAGGCGACTGATGCGGACGTTGAAGCGAATAACGATCTGCGCGGTTTTGAGGAGCGGGCGCGGATCTATGCGCAGATGGCTAATGATGGTCCAGAGGCCAGGCGAGAAGTGGTGAATCTTCTCAAGCGCTTGCGTGATGATATTGCGCTGTTTGATGAAGAGTTTGCTGAAGACTCGAACACCGATAAGTATAAGGATCCGGATGCTCTTGCGGTTAGGCTTGATACAGTTGAAAAGAAAATCAAGGCGATTGAGGTTTTGGAGGATGCGCGCATTGATGCAGATTATGAAGAAAATCCTGAAGCTGAGGCAACGCCGTATGAGGTGTATCAGGAAGAGCTGAAACAGCTTGATACACGAATCTTTGCTCTTTTTGATGATGCGGATCAGCCCAAGCCTGATAATGAGAAAATTGCAGGAGCACTTGTGGATTGTTTGACGGAACTTGCTCAGGCGAAAAAGAAGTATGAAGAATCAGCGGGAGAGACCGCCGTGCAGGCTCTTTTGAGCCAGGGGAATGAGCTAGTACGAACGGCGAATAATTTGTTTGAGATTGTGAGTGAGGACATGATTGAGGGGGCTGTAGAGGAGATGCCCACTGAGAGGCCTGCAGTTGAAGCGGAAATTGAAGGCGATGTTGATGAATTTATAGCAGAGCAAGAAGGAAGGAAGACGCCAAATGCTGTTCCCGACCATTACCTCAAAGAACCTTCTGAGGGGATGCTTGGAGGCGAGGTACCGCCGAATCTTGAGAAGATCAGCCAGCCTCATCCTAAAGCTCCTCCGCTTGGGTCATCATTGCGCGAATCGTTGTCGCGCGCGTGGACATATGTGTTGAAGCGCGGAGAGCCGAGTTCTATTTGGGAACCAGATTTGTTAGAGCCCGACGATCTTGGCACTGAAGCTGAAGAAATCGGCGCGCTGTTGGCGGCGGCGGATACCTCAGGAATAGAAATTCCTGCGGAGATCATAAACCATTTATCAAATACCTTGTCCGAAAAAGAATGCAGTGCGCTCCGTACTTGGGTTCAATCAAAAAAGAAAGTATGACGAAGCTCAACAATCACGCGATTGAATACGACGCTCTCCATGAGCGGTCAAAGCGGATGGCGGAGCGCGTAGAAGCTTTGCGTTCTTTGGAGCCTGCGAACAGGAGCCGGATCATGGCAAGTCTGCAAAAACTTTGGGTTGAGGCGGAGGAGCAGAGGGTGAAAGCGGACGATGACTGCGGGCGGGCTATGGCCAAGATTCTTGAGAATGCCGTGAAGGGCGGGGCGAGCAATCCGGCCTTTGCGAAATTGCGCCAGACAGCCGGGCGCCACGCTTTGCATGCCCAAACGGTCATTGTTTCTAGCGCCGTTTCCCCTGATCGAGCCCGAGAGGCGGTGGCAACGGCGTTTGCTCAGCGCGCGGGCAAGCTTGTTTTTCCCGTTGGCGCAAACAAAAAGGAGCGTGCGTATAACGGGCTTCTGGCGCTTGGTGAAATTTTGCGCGCCCGAGCATATGCGTATGCCACGCTAGCTCTCTGGGATGCGATGCCAACCATGGATACGCTGACAATTACTGATCTCCGATTGCGGATTGATGATGCGCTTTCGGCGTTTTCTGCGGATGATGCCGTGCATGAGCTGAAGGAGATTTCTAAGAGTGATCGCGTGCAATCAGATTCCTCGTTAGCGCGCAGGATGACCAATACGGAGACAGGCGATCATTCGGTCTTAATTCCCGAGCACTTTGAAAAGGCGATCGTGAAGCCGGGGGATGGGATTACCCAGACGCTGGCAAGAATTATTGTGGATAATCCACGGCTGTACGGCTATCACGGCGTGGATGACGAACTTTCTATTGATCTCTTTGCCCGTCGCTTGGCCCAGGAGGCGGTGCAGAATGATGGCTTGCTCCGCCTGTGGTTTACGGAGGGAGCTGTTGGCAAGCTGGCGGTAATTCCTGTGCGGAAGAGTGACGGCTTCCATCTCTTGTTCCTTGACGCACACACGCAGGAGGAAATTTCCAGCAAGGCGCTCAAGTCATACACAAAAGCAAAACCGAGGATTTAATCCTCGGTTTGTTTTTTCTTGCCCCATTTGCGCTTTGGCGCTTTTCTTTTCTTTTCGAGCATCGTAATCGCCAGCTCCCTGGTAACCGTTTTTGGATCCATGTCTTTTGGCACGGTGACGTTTGTTTTGCCGTCCGTGATGTATGGTCCGTAGCGCCCGTCTTTGACCAGGATTTTGCTTTTTGTGGCCGGGTCTTCGCCGAGTTCTGCGATGGGTGTCATCATCTGCGTCTTTTTGGCTACGCCCGTGGTGCAGAGTTCAATGGCCTGTTCAAGGGTGATGGTCTTGGGGTCAAAGCCCATGGGGAGCGAGATGTTCATTTCTCCGCATTTGAGGTAGTGGCCAAAACGTCCGGTGTTGGCAATGATTTCATAGCCCGAAGGATGCTGGCCAAGGGAGCGGGGGAGGACAAAGAGCTTCATGGCATCAGCCAGGGTGATGGTTTCAAGCGCCTGATGCCTTTCAAGAGATGCCCGCTTAGGCTTTACATCATCTGTCACGGGTCCAAGCTGGACGAACGGGCCAAAGCGACCGTTCCGGGCAATGACCTCAAGACCGCTTACCGGATCAGTGCCGAGCGAGCGCTCTTTCATCACGTCCGAGCGCGAGAGATCTGCGGTTTTTTCCTCGATTAATTTATGGAACGGGGTATAGAAATCGCCAATGGCTTTTGTCCAGGATTCTTGGCCTTCGGAAATATCATCAAACTGTTTTTCCATCTTGGCCGTGAATTCGTAATCAACTATTTGCGGGAAATGCTCGGCCAGCAAATCTGTGACGATCATGGCGATGTCTGATGGATAGAGACGCTTGTTGTCATCACGCAACACGTATTCCCGGCTTTCAATGGTGGCGAGCGTAGGCGCGTACGTGGATGGACGGCCGATGCCGTGTTCTTCGAGAATTTTGATGAGCGAGGCGTCAGAATAGCGGGCTGGCGGTTCTGTAAAATGCTGTTCGGGCTTGATTTCCTTTGCCTTGCCAATGTCATCGCCCTTGGCGAGCGTGGGGAGGAGTTTGTCCTCTGAGGCCTGCCAAACCTTCATGTAGCCGTCAAACACCACTGTGGATCCGTTGGCGCGGAAGGTGTGTTCATTGCCCGTGAGATCAATGGCGGTTCTGCGGATCTTGGCTGACGGCATCTGTGAGGCAACGGTTCGGCGCCAAATGAGGTCATACAACTTCGCCATCCCGGGGTCGAGCTTCTCAGTCACGGTGTCTGGCGAGGTATTTACGTCCGTTGGGCGGATAGCTTCGTGGGCCTCTTGGGCGCCTTTTTTGTTGGTGTGATACGCCACGGAACCAAGCGCGTACTCGTTTCCGAACTCCTTCTTAATGTAGGATTGGGCCGCCTCTAAGAACTGCGTGCTCAAATTGAGCGAGTCTGTACGCATGTAAGAGATGAGGCCGGTCTCATACAGTTTTTGCGCAATGGTCATGGTCTGCTTAGCGCTCATGCCGTGGCGGTTGTAGGCCTCTTGTTGAAGAGTGGAAGTGGTGAGAGGCGTGGGCGGTTTCTTGGCCGCGTCCTTTTCCTCAACGGAGGTTACGATGAAGTTGGCACCGGTCACGTCCTCAACAATCTTTTTGGCTTCAGCCTCATTCTTGATGTCGAGTTTGTCGATTTTTCGCTCGCCAATACCAATGAGTTTGCTTGGGAAAAGATGCCCGCCTTTTTCAAAGTCGGCCTCAATAGACCAGTACTCGTCCGTTTTGAAAGCTAGGCGTTCTCGTTCGCGCTCTACGACGAGTTTCACTGCTACGGACTGCACCCGGCCGGCGGACAGTCCCCTGCGAACCTTTTTCCATAGAAGCGGTGACAGCTCATACCCCACAAGGCGATCCAGAATTCGGCGCGCCTGCTGAGCGTCCACCATGTTCATGTCCAAATGGCGGGATTGTTCAAGAGCGTGCTCAATGGCGGACTTGGTGATTTCATGAAAAGTTATCCGCTTGGCGGTCTTCTCATTCATCTTGAGGACTTCCGCAATGTGCCAGGCGATGGCTTCTCCCTCGCGGTCTTCGTCAGTTGCCAAGTAGATTTCTGTGGCGTCCTTGGCTGCGTCCTTGAGCGCTTTTACTTTATCCTTTTTGTCATCAGGAACAATGTATGTTGGTTTGAAATTATGGCTAACGTCTACGCCCATTTCGCGTTCCGGCAGATCTCTGATGTGGCCAAAGGAGGAGATCACTTTGTATTTTGATCCCAAGAATTTGTTAATGGTTTTGGCCTTGGTAGGAGACTCAACAATGAGGAGGGTGGACATAGAAAATAGGTGAGGAAGCCGAATTGTTAGCCCGAATGATACATGATAGTCAAGCGGAGCGTTCGGCGGACAACAGGTTTCCCAGAAAATTTGTGGTCGGAGTACCTCCCAACAAATTTTTGGAAAACCTGTTGTCCGCCTCACTAAGCCGGTAAGATATTCACATGTAAAAATTGTTGGGAGGCCCGCCTTGTGCGCCGACCACAATTTTTACATGTGAATATCTTACCGGCGATCAGACGCGTTCATATCTTGTTCCGCCAAGATTGCGTACATGACCCATGACCTCAAGCTCGAACAGTGTCTGCGAGACTTCTGACGGCGTTAGCTTTGTTTTTAGTGATAACTCGTCTGCAAAGAGCGACCCCTCAGCCAGACAGGCATAAAGAACCGCCAAGGATCCAGAAAGTTCTGGAGGAGGCTTTACTACCATCGGCGGTTTAGGTTCACTGGCGATGCTATCTCCGTAGATGCGTTTGGAAATGCCGAGTGAGAGCAGAATATCGTCCGGACTGGTGGCTACCATGGCCCCGTCCTTTATGAGGCGATTTGTTCCGGCTGAGGTTTTTGAATCAATTGGTCCTGGAACGGCAAATACTTCTCGGCCGGATGCCAGGGCATGATCCGCAGTGAGGAGTGATCCTGAAGGGAGCGCTGCTTCAACTACGAGCGTGATTTTGCTCATACCCGCAATGATGCGATTGCGCATGGGGAAGTGATGTTTGGCAAAGGGGGAGTGAAGGCCGAACTCGGTCAGCAACGTGCTGCCAGATGAGCGCATTTTTCCAGCAGTGTTTTCTCTGTCCATGCCGTTATAGGCCAGTAGTCCTCCGCCAAGAACGGCTACGGTATGCCCGCCCGCTTCCATGGCTGACTGATGAGAAATAGTGTCAATGCCAGTGGCCAGGCCGGAAATGATGGATATCCCATTCGCGGCAAGTGTTTTGGCAAAGGTTTGAGCGCACTTTTTTCCGTAGGGAGAAAAGTCTCGTGAGCCAACTATAGAAATGCACGGTTCTTTGAGCGGGGCGCCTTGCAGGAAAAGAAAAAACGGTGCATCGGAAATAGTTTTGAGAAGCGACGGATACTCAGCATCTGCTTGCGTGATCATCCGTATCTCATTTTTTTCGAGTATGTCTACGAATCCTGATGGCTCGGTGTTTCGCCGAAACGTAAGGAATCCGTTCGCTCGTTCTTCGCCAATGCCGAGTGTTTTTATTTCGTCTTCATCCCCGTGCCAAGCGGCTTCCGCGGTCAGGAAATGTGCAAGAAGCCTTTCAACTGACTTGGCGCCAATGGCCGGGCAGTTTGCCAGTGCAACCAAAAAATGATCCGTCATAGCTCTTTGACGGTTGTCACTTTGATGCCATGTTTGATCATGCCTTGAAGCACTTCGACCGCTTGTTCAATCACTTCGTTCAGGATTTTCATTTCATCTTTTGAGAACCGGGACAGCACCCACGCTTCAAGCGGGACATTTTCCGGTTGGGCGTCAACGCCGATTTTCACGCGCGGGAAGGCGTCGGTTCCTAAATTTACGATAATTGATTTCAGTCCATTGTGTCCGCCGGCTGATCCCTCGGTCCGCACTCGGAGTGTGCCAAGCGGGAGGGAGACATCATCTGAGATGACAATCACGTGATCTGGTTTCACTTTGTAGAAATGGGCGAGTGCTTGAACGCTGCGTCCTGACGCATTCATGTACGTCCAGGGCTTAGCGAGGATGGCTTTATGCTCGCCAATGTTTGCCTCAGCCACTTCCGCCTGAAACTCATCCCTGCCTTTAAATGAGGCGTTGAGTTTCTTGGCGAGCGCCTCAAGCACAAGATACCCCGTATTATGCCGGGTTCGCTCATATTCATTTCCCGGATTTCCAAGCCCAACTAGAATGAAGGTCATATTTCGCCGTTTATTCTACCATTTACGCGCTCCATACGAACAGACCCGCGGATGGAGCTTGCGCTCTCCGCGGGTCTTCTGCTTGCTAATAGGTGGTGTGTGATTTCTTGCCGGCTTGGATGCGGATCCTGATAGGGGTTCCGCCGAACTCGTAATGCTCGCGCAATAAATTTTCCAGGAAGCGCACATACGATACGTCGAGCGAGTCCTTGCGGGGGAGATCAACTTCGAGTACGAATCGCGGGGGGTTGACTCCGCGTTGGGTGAAGGACTCGACCTTAGGCGACTTTACGCCTTTACCTTTGACTGGCTTGTGGCGAACAATAGCTTGCGACATGAATTGATGAGCCTCGTCATCAGACAGTCGAGTGAAGCGGTGCGAGAAGACCAGGTCAATGAGCGGGAAGAGTTTCTTAGCGCGCTGACCAGTAAGTGCAGAAGTGAAAATAACTGGCGCGTACTTGAGCTGAGGAAGCCAGCCCCGGACTTCTGCTTCCATCTTGTTGACGCTGGTTGGCGTTTTATTCTCGACGAGATCCCACTTGTTGACCACGATGACGGTGCTCACGCCGGACTCGGCTAACACACCAGCGAGGTGGCGGTCTTGCGCGGTAATTCCTCGCGTTACGTCCATGACGAAGAGCGCGACCTGCGCCCGTTTCAAAAATTCAAGCGTGCGTTCTACGCCAGCCTCTTCAAGTTTGTTGCCCGTGCGCATCATGGCTGCGTGCTTGCGGATGCCGGCGGTATCAACGAAGATGTATGTCTTGCCCTCATGTTCAATCATTGCATCATTCGGCTCACGCGTGGTGTGCGGGACGTTGGCCGTGATGAAACGTTCTTCGCCCAAGATCGAGTTAAGAAGCGTGGACTTGCCCACGTTCGGCTCGCCCAAAACAGCCACGCGCATCGGCATGATTTCAGTGATATCTACGGGTGGAGTTCCTGCTTTTTCGAGTATCTCTGTCATCATGTCAAGCAAGTCGCCCACGCCTACGCCTTGTTTGGCGGAAATGGGCAGGGGTTTCATGAGGGGCCAGTTGGCCCATTCCGCGGAATCAGCTTTGGCCCGCACCTGCGCGGAGTCTGCCTTGTTGCCAACTACGATCACCGGTGTCTTTTGATGAAGAAGCTCTTTGGCAATGCGGTAGTCATCAACGGTCGGGCCAACGGTGAGGTCAACCACGAACAAGATGACCTGCGCGGCCTTCATGGCTTTCTCCGTTTGCATGATGACGTTTTTTTCAATCTCATCCGCTTTGTTAACATCAAGCCCGCCGGTATCCACGATGCGGATCACCTTAGCTCGCCACAAACAATCTGCCTCAAAACGGTCCCGGGTAGTGCCCGGAATTTCTGAGACTAGGGACTTCAATTCCTCAACCATTTTATTAAAAAGGCTGGACTTGCCGACATTTGTTCTGCCGATAAGGGCTGCTTTGGGGGCGATTACCATAAAAACGGTTATCTGAGCACAATAGTTGACGAATCTTCACCCAGAACGATCAAAAAGTCAATGGTTCCAGCGCTTTTTTTCATGGACGCCAAATCCTTGTCTGCAATGACGGAATCTGCAATGACGGCATGGCTTTGGAGCGAACCCTTCTTGGTCATGGCTACCTGCGCGTGAAGGTAATCTTTGAGGGCTTTCAGTTCGTCATCTTTTGCACCGTTCGTAAAGTCATACACGGTGGTGTTTGGAATGTTCCGGGTATCAGCGTTTGTGACAAGCGCCACGGTGAAGCCGGAACTTTGAAGAAGCTCAGCCGTATCACCAGCGAGTCCGGTTTTGAGCGTCCCGTTTTGAATTTCTACGGTGAGTGCATTTTGCGTATCACCGGGCGCACCAATGGCCACAGGCGTCTTTGCTCCGGGAGCATTCCGGGCAAAAATGTTTAGGGCGAGCGCGTGGAGATCGCTCCAATTTTCTTCATACGGCAGGATAACGTACGCGTCGTTAATATACGTCTCATACAAAAGTCCGCTCACAGTGTCCAGCACGTGAAGCGCGATGCGGTCAGTTGAGATATCCGGCACGAATTTGGCAAACTTGATCATCTCAAACGGGGTCATGTTGGTCTGGACGTTTTTTTGAATGATCGACAAAATTCTTGTCAGCTTGCCCGGATTCAAGATGACATCCATGGAGAGTGCGCGGTCTTTGAGGCCAAGGAGGATTTTTTGCTGGCGGGCAGCCCGGGCGAAGTCTGACCCTTCTCCGTTATTGCCGTGGCGCGAGCGGGCAAATTCAAGCGCGGTTTTTCCGTCCATGTGCATCCAGCCTTTTTCAAATGAGATAGTTTTGACACTGCCGAGCTCGTCGTCTACAGGATATGTGCTGTCTCCAAAACTGCGATCAACGTACACGTCTATTCCGCCAAGCGCATCAAGGACGTCTGCAAATCCGCCGAAATCAATTTTGACGGTGTAGGGCACTGGTTGGCCAAGAATGGTTGAAGCTGTTTTGGCTGATGCGTCTCTTCCGCTTCCGGCTTTTGCTTGTTCTGCCAGCGCGTTGACTGCATTGATTTTTCTGTAGCCGTAGCCGGGGACAAAGACATTCAAGTCTCTCGGAATAGAAATAAGGCCGAGCTCTTTTGTACTCGGGCGGTAACTGCCGAAGATCATGGTATCCGTCAGCTGAGCGCCGTCATGGCCGGTACCGCCAACGCCAAGAAAGAGGACATTGACGCGGTCTTGTTCCTCTCCGATGACGGGTTTTTCTCCTGAGCGGACGAGATTTGCTAGCGTTGTGAGAATAGAAAGCGGAGCTCCGTCTTCATAGGGGGAGCTTTTTGCTAGGCCGGCCGAAAGCACAAATCCGCCAACCAGAAGAATGCTGGTGCCAAAGAAAAGAAGTTTAGCTCCCGGAGAGATTCGACGGCGTCTGGTTGGGGATTCTTTTGCAACCGGTGTTGGGGTTTCCGTACGCGGTTCTAGCAGGTTCACGGATTTATGATCAATCATAGGGAGAGAGAGGCCAGAGTATAGCGTGTTTATCGCTTGCTGGAAAGAGCGTCTGATGGGGCTCTCGACACGAGCGTAAAAATACTTTAAACTGCTCTTTGCGCGGATGTTTAGCTCAGCTGGTTAGAGCGCTGTACTCACACTGCAGAGGTCGCAGGTTCGAGCCCTGCAACATCCACCAGGTTTTCTTTCCCAAACTTTCCCGTGCTATCATCACACCATTATGATTTTTAGACGACGCACGCCCGCTACGACGATTTCCGCGCTTGAGCGGATGCTCGGCCCCACCTTGGGAGCTGTGGCGAGTTTCTTTCTTGAAATTGTCCAGATCGCTGTGCTTGCCCTGGTCATTATTGTTATCACTAGGCATTTCCTCATCCTTCCGTTCATTGTGAAGGGCGCTTCCATGGAGCCGAATTTTCACGATAACGAATATTTGATAGTGGACGAGGTGACGTTCCGCTTGAGAGATCCTGAGCGTGGAGAAATTATCGTGTTCCATCCGCCCGGAAATGAAAAACAGTATTACATCAAGCGCGTTATTGGTCTTCCCGGAGAGAAAGTAAATGTGGGCGGAGGCAGAGTGACCATTTCAAATAAAGAGTTTCCAAACGGCGTCCCGCTTCCTGAAGAATACTTAACACAGCCAACCATTGGCCAGCCGGATGAGCTGACGCTGGGTGCCAATCAGTACTTTGTCATGGGTGACAATAGAGACCACAGCCTTGACTCCCGTGTGTTCGGTGCTGTACCTAGGGGGAACATTGTAGGGCGCGTCTGGATTCGCGGACTCCCTCTTGATAAGGCAGGCACGTTCATGGTTCCCCAGTATCAGTATTAAAAAATTCTGCGCATCTCTCTATGCCTTCCAAAACAGCTCCTGTTCCTGTCCCGAAGCCTGAGGTTGCGAAGCCCGTGGAAAAAGTTGCGGAATCCGGCGCCTCTGGAAAGCCCGTTGCCAAGAAGTCCAAAGTACCAGAAACACTGCGCGGGTTCAGGGACATTTTGCCAGATGAGCAAGCTGTGTGGGACAAGATGGATGAGGTCATGCGCTCGCTTACCCGCGCGTACGGCTTTGGCCGTATTCGTTTGCCAGCTCTTGAGCAGACAGCGCTTTTTGAACGAGGGGTAGGGAAGGACACGGATGTTGTTGAAAAAGAGATGTTTACCTTTACTGACCAGGGCGGTGTTCGTATGACGTTGCGTCCCGAGGGAACTGCCTCAATCGCCCGCGCATACATTGAACACGGCATGTTGAACCAGCCACAACCGGTGAAGCTGTGGTACGTTGAACAATTTTTCCGTCACGAGCGTCCGCAGGCTGGCCGGTACCGCCAGTTTTGGCAGTTTGGTTTGGAATCTATCGGCTCAGATGATCCTGTGCTCGACGCGCAGGTGATTCTTATGTGCGAGCGTTTCTGCAAAGACATGGGGCTTGATGTCACTGTTCATGTGAACTCGCTTGGCACGCCGGTGTCCCGCCGAGCGTATGTGGCCGAGCTGGTGAAATACTTCAAGGCCAACAAAAAGAAATTGTCCGAGACTGATCAGAAGCGTCTGGTGAAGAACCCGCTTCGCCTCCTTGATTCGAAAGAACCGGGCATGGAAGAGTTGAAGGCTGATGCTCCGCAGATGATTGATTACCTAGACGACGAATCCAAACAGCACTTCATGAAAGTACTCGAGTACCTTGATGAGGCCGAAGTGCCGTACGCTTTGAATCCGTACCTGGTGAGAGGCCTCGACTATTACACTAAGACCGTGTTTGAGGTCATGCTCACAAACCCCACTGGTGAAGAAGGTGCTCAGAGCGCGCTTGGCGGGGGAGGGCGTTATGACGGTTTGATCCCGCTCTTTGGCGGGCGTGAGGGGACAAGTGCGGTTGGTGCCGCCCTTGGACTTGAGCGCATTCTTATGGCGGTTCGGGCCGCGGGGAAGATGCCTGACTCCAAGCGCCGGGCACAGGTCTTCTTCTGCCAGCTGGGCGAGGCTGCCAGACGCAAGGGCCTGAAAATTTATGAGAAGTTCCGCGAGGCTGGTATTGATGTGGCTGAGGCTTTCTCAAAGAGCAATCTGAAAGCCCAGCTTGAAGTAGCTGATAAGCTCAAGGTTCCTATTGCCGTCATCCTTGGCCAGAAAGAAGTGCTTGATGGTACGATCATTATCCGCGACATGGAATCCGGTGCGCAAGAGATCGTGGACGTGGAAAAAGTGGTCGCCCTCGCTTCAAAGCGCCTGCAGGAACAAAACGTGCGCCGTGAGGAAAAAGCAGCCAAGATGGCCTGAATTGTCTGATGTTGCTATGATGATTGCGTATGACGTGGGATTACGATAAACAAGCGGAAGATAAACAGGCAGCTCAAGATCCAGCATGGAAATTAGAGCGTCAGATTTTGTTTGGGGATGGAGAAGAAAAGATGGATCGACTGCTTCTGGCACAATATCTTCCTAAGCTTCGTATTCCGGAAAATCGCCGGGCTTTTTTGGAACTCTTGTTATGGAACAAACCCTTTTAACGGATCGGCAACGGGCTGTTCTTTTGGCGGTTTCGCATGAGCCTGGATTAGCCGAATATTATTTGAGTGGGGGGACGGCTCTTTCTGCCTATCACTTCCAGCATCGGATTTCCGATGACCTTGATTTTTTTACCGTCAACCCGCCGGACAAACAGTTTCTTCTGTCTTTTGTTCAGAAACTGCGGGGAGAACTCAACGCTCAAGATGTGCGCTTTGAACACTTGTATGATCGGAATTTATATTTTTTGACGTTTGCAGACGGCTATGAACTGAAGCTTGAATTTACCCGCTATCCTTTTCCACGGCTCGATCCATCAGCTCCGCAGAACGGCATGGTGATAGATAGCCTGCGCGACATTGCCGCGAATAAGCTCATGGCTATGCTTGACCGGTTTGATCCAAAGGATTTTGTGGACATGTACTTCTTGCTTCAAGAACGAAAGTTGGACGATGTGCGTGCTGACGCTCAAAAGAAATTCGCTGTAAAAATTAGCGAGGTGTTTCTTGGAGGCGAGTTGGCAAAAGTGAGTCGGGTGGAGGCTCTCCCAAAAATGCTGAAGCCATTAACCGTTCCTGAACTCAAGCGATTCTTTTCTGAACGCGCAAGAGAACTGGCTCCATCCGTTCTTTTATAACAGGGAAGAGAAGGGATTGGGAAGCCTCAACAAGAAATTCGGCACTCTCGACAAGCGAGTCATTTTTCTTGATCGCAAGCTTGATCTTACAAAGAATGAACTTTTGGATAAACTCGACAACACGAAAGACCTGCTCATCCAGGAGGACAGAGCCTCAGAGAAGCGGATGATGGCCAAGATAGATTTTGCGAAAGATGAGGTTATTTCTGCGACTGGCGACCAGATTGACGGGAACCGTGTGCGGACTTTACACGCGTGATGGCCTGTGTTAAGCTCCTGCCAACCTTGAAAGGAAGGTTTAAAAAATATTGTGGCATCAATCGAAGTCAAACGAAAGAAGGGGGAGAGTTTTGAGGCGGTCTTCCGCCGTTTTTCCCGCCGTCTCCAACAGAGCGGTAAAGTGCTGGAAGTTCGCGGACACCGTTTCTTTGCCAAGTCTCCGGCTAAGAACAAAGTCCATGACAGCGCCCTCAGAAGCCTAGTCAAAGGCGAGCGTAGGGAGTTCCTGCTTAAAACAGGCAAGCTCAAGGAAGAAGATCTCAAGCCGAAGCGCACTGGCGGTCGGTAATCTCAGATCAGCATCAAGTCCTCCGAAGCGAAAGCGACGGGGGATTTGTGTTTTAGGCCGTATTTACAAACTTTATAAAATGTGCTAAAGTGATGAAACGTTATAAAGTTTTAGATTATGACCATTTCGCAAAAACTCCAGCTTATTCAGAAAATGTCAGGGCTATCTCAGGAAGAGATGGGTCTGCGTTTTGGCGTTTCTTTTGTTACGCTTAACCGTTGGATGAATGACAGAGCTGTACCGCGAGCCGGTGCGCTGGCCAAGATTGATGAACTGTACAAAGAATACTCTGGCGAGAAGTTCATTCCTGAGACGGTGCTTGAGGCTAAGAAAGCGCACATTTTTGGCAAGCAAAAAGCGCATAGGAATATTCTTAAAGAAATCCTGGCCAATCCCGACGTCCGGGACCAGTTGTATTTGTCGCTCACATTTCACTCGAACAAAATTGAAGGCAGTACCATGAGTGAGGGGGATACGGCGGCGGTGCTCTTTAGAAACGCATCCTTACCGAATAGAACGCTCATTGAACAACTGGAAGCGAAGAATCACCAGGCCGCGCTTCAATATCTCTTCGCGTATCTGCAGGACGAACAGCCATTAAACGAAGAGCTGATTTTGAAGTTGCACTCCATTCTCATAAACGCCATCCGTGAGGACGCTGGACAGTATCGTTATCACGCAGTTCGTATTCTTGGCACTTACGTCCCTACGGCCAACTACTTGAAGATTCCAGACCTCATGAAAGAGCTTGGCCGTGACTTTAAGCGCGAGGGGAAAGATGTCATGGCTCAGATGACCGGAATCCATGCCCGTTTTGAAAAGATCCACCCCTTTGGGGACGGTAATGGTCGAGTAGGCCGGCTCATGATGATCGCTATGGCGCTCCGGTCAAATCTGGCCCCTGTGGTTATCCGTTCAGGCAATAAGGGCCTTTACATGGCCTATCTCAATAAAGCTCAAATGACTGCAGACACGAGTCTTTTAGAGGACTTTGTTTGCGATGCCATTCTGGACGGATATTCCATTGTGGAGCGGGAATGACAGCCTCCAAGTATTAAGCACAAAACAGCCCGAAAGGGCTGTTTTTGCTTGACAAAACCCCACTTTTTGCTAAGATTAGTGCGTTGTCACGTCGTGATCGCTAGGGATGGCTGGCGAGTCATCGTCGGCGACACTGGACTGATCGGACGTCCGCGTCGAGGCGGTTCGGTAGGCACTTTGTCCCTTTGGTTTCTGGCCCTTGGGCACGGCTGATGACCGTGATCACATCCTTCGGAATCGCGCTCTGGTTTTACCGGGTGCGTTTTTTCTTTGATACAATGGCTCATAAATTGAAAGAAAAGTTGTTACGGGGTACTCTTTCTCACATATGAAATTACAAGACAAATTGGCAGAGGACATGAAGACGGCTATGAAGGGGAAGGAGGCAAAGACGCTTGAGGTGCTTCGTCTAGTCATCTCCTCGATCCGCAATAAGGCGATTGAGCTCAATAAAGAACTCGAAGATGCGGAAGTGATTGCAGTGATCAAGGCTGATGCAAAGAAGATTAAGGATGCCCTTGAAATGTTTGTGGCCAGTGCCCGCGAAGATCTTGCGGTCGAAGCTAGAAAAGAAATTGCCATACTCGAAAAGTATCTGCCAGAGCAGATGCCTGATGCGGAGCTTGAAGCAAAGGTGAAGGCCAAGATTGAGGAGCTTGGTGCGAAGGCGTCGAACGAAGCTGGAAAAGTTGTCGGAGCACTCGCCAAAGAACTGCGCGGACTGGTAGATGGCGCACGCATTAAAGAAAAAGTTGAGAAATTTTTGAATGGATAATTTAGCGGGCGGATACAAGGCCATCTTGGCTGACGTGGTGCATTTTACGGTCCCCAAAGCGGAAGCGCTGGAACGGATGGCCGAGCTTGAGGCTTTGACGAAAACGTACGGCGGAATTGCGGTGGTGAAAACAATTCAGCGCCGGGAGAAGCCGGACTATGTAACGTTTGTTGGGAGCGGGAAGCTTGAAGAAATCATCGAGTCCGCAAAAACCACCGGGGCTAATGTGCTCATCATCAATGACCTGCTGAAACCGGGCCAGCTTTTTAGGCTTGAGGAAGCGCTCGAACCTTATAAGATGAAGGTATGGGATAGGGTTGATTTGATTCTCCATATTTTTGATCGGCATGCCACGAGTGCGGAAGCCAAGCTCGAGATCGAACTCGCTCGATTACGTCATATCGGTCCGCGTATTTACAACATGGGCGCACAGCTTGGCCGGCAGAGAGGTGGAACGGGAACTCGCGGTGGCGCCGGAGAAGGGAACACCGAGAAGATGAAACGCCACTTGAAGGAGCGTGAGAGAACCATCGTCAAGAAACTCGAAATGTATGAGAGTGGGCGAGCGGAGCACAGAAAGAGCCGGGTTCGCGCTGGTCTGAAAACGGTCGCGCTTGTTGGTTACACGAATGCCGGCAAGACCGCGCTTCTGAATGCGTTAACTAAGCGAAAAGAACTTTCGGCTGATAAATTGTTTGCTACTTTGGATACTCGAGTAGGCGAGATGTATTTGCCGGACCTCGGTGGCTCGGCACTGCTATCTGATACGATCGGCTTCATTCGCGATCTGCCACCCTCGCTCATTAAGGCTTTTCAATCAACACTGTCTGAGGCCGTCCACGCTGACCTCATCTTGCACGTAATTGATGCGTCTGATCCGAAACTCGACCTTAAACGGGCGGTAGTTGAGGAAATCCTCGCCTCACTTGGTCTCAAGGATCGCTCGACTATTTTGGTTTATAACAAGTGCGATTTGTTGCCAAAGCGATCAAAGACTCGCCCAATCGGATCCCTCGCTCCGCTCGGGATGACAGATGGCATTTGCGTTTCTGCCATCACGAAAGATGGACTACCCACACTTAAGGAAAAGATTGCGGTCATGCTCCGGTAGTTCGTGGTAAAATGTGCGGGAGCTATGCTACGCCGTTGGGCTAAGAATGTTATTTTCACAATCCTTGTCCTGACGGGGGGCTTTTTCGTTTCCGCGCCGGTGGTGTTTGCTCAGACTGAGGCGCTTTCAAATACGGATCAAGTAGCGCAAACGGCAGGGCTGGGAAATTCCGACCTCCCTTCGCTGGTAGGCCGGATTATTAGTGTTTTCCTTGGCATCCTGGGCGTTGTTTTTCTCATTCTCTTCATGTACGCCGGTTTTGTTTGGATGACAGCGGGAGGCGATCATAAGAAGGTGGAGAAGGCGAAGAGCATCTTGATTAACGCTACGATTGGTATCGTGATCACGCTTGGCGCGTACGGCATCACCACCTTTATTGTGAACGCGCTTGGCGGGGCTACGGGCTTTGGCGGGGCCGGAGGCGGGGGAGCTAACAACGGAGGGGTGTCTGTTGAGCGATTGTCGGGAGCACTCGGCAGTGGACCGATTCGCGACCACTTCCCGGCAAGAAATCAAACCGGTGTTCCGAGGAATACAAAGATCATGATTACGTTTAAGGATGCGCTTGATCCAGCTTCAGTTACTGCGTCTTCAGTGAAGATCTATCCAACTGCGCAGGGGGCAACGGCGTCCTTGCCTGCAAGTGCTATTACGGTGAACGGCACGGCTGACGGCAAGACGTTTGTTTTGAAGCTGGCGGATCCGCTTGGTTCAGCCAGCGCCAAAGTGCAGTACACCGTGGCCTTGACCGCAGATATTAAGAATGTTGGCGGGGCCAAGATTTTTAGCGGGAGTTTTTCCGGCGGATACCAGTGGTCATTTGAAACGGGCACCGTTCTCGATCTGACGCCTCCTTCGATCGTGACGGTTACTCCGGGGAATTCTGGCACATATTCGAGGAATATTTCGGTGCAGGCTACATTTTCTGAGCCCATTGATCCCACTTCAGCTACCGGTACAAGGGGCGACACAAGCGGATTCGATAATATTACGGTTGGCGCGGGCGGAACTACTACCCCGGGAACCTATGAAATTTCCAACGGCTACACAGCGCTGACGTTTGTTCCCGCAAATCCCTGCGGAACAAATTCTTGCGGTCAGACCATCATGTGTTTGCCGGGCAGTTCAAGTCTCTCAGTCTCCATAAAATCCGCAACCACCACCACAGCCCCGCCACAGGCTGATAATTTCCCGTACAATGGCGTGGTGGATATGGCCGGAAATTCACTTGATGGAAACGGTGATGGCTCGGCGGGGGACGCGTATGCGTGGAGCTTCTCAACTACGGGCGACATTGCGCTCACTGGCCCCAAGATCCTGTCCGTGGCCCCGAACATTGCTGAAGAAAGTGTTCCGCTTGATCAGGCGGTGACGGCTACGTTTGACGGCGTTCTCCAGAGTTCCTCAGTATCATCAGATAGCATTCTGTTGACGAATAAGGAGCTGATAGGCGGTACTTCGCATGAGATGTGGTACTCGACAAGACTTTCGTATTTGACGGCAAACGGCGACGTGGTTGCTTCATCTTCCCAGGTTCCTGCGCAAACGGTGGTGACCATTGCGCACGGCACTTTCCTTGAATCCACGGATGGAAAATCCTACGTCTACGGGACAGAGGCAACGCAGGATTTGCGCAACGAGTACCAGAATTGTTATGTCCCCGCCGTGGGCCCTGATGCTTCTGGCGGAACATGCGGAGTGTCCGCATCCCAACCCTATTGTTGCAATGGTACGGCCTCAGCAACCGCGTGTTCGCTCTTCTAAAGAAATTTTGTGAACATAAAACGCCTTAAACAACTTGCGCTTGGGTCACTCGTCGCTTTGAGCGCCGTGTCTTCCTTGGCATTTGCGGTCCCGGCGTTTGCGCAGACTAGTGATGTCCAGACCGGGTTAACCACGGTGGGCGATGCTACCGGGCTTGGGAATACTGATCCAAAGATTATTGTTGCGCGGATTATCCGGACGGCCATTTCTTTCCTTGGCGTGGTGGCGGTGGTCATTGTGCTTTACGGCGGATTTGTGTGGATGACCGCTGCGGGTGATGAGAAAAAAGTGGGCAGAGCTAAGAAGATCTTGATTGGCGGAGCTATCGGGCTGGTTATCATTCTGCTTTCTTGGTCAATTGTCAGTTTTATCTTGTCCGCACTTTTGAGTGCTACGGGCGCTGGTGGTGCGGGAGGGGGCGGAGGTGGTGCGGGTGGAGGGGGCGGGGGAATAGGCGGGACGGGGGGAGCTTCAGAGCTATTAGTGACGGGTATTTCGCCAGCCGGAACGATCACTATTCAGAACGCCCTGGTTCGCGTGACGTTCAGCAAATCCATTGATCCGGCCAGCATGAACGGCCAGTTGAAGATTGTGAACTCAACCACCAATGTTGAAGTTCCTGGCGTTTCTTCCGTGGCCGGCAATACGATCACTTTCCATCCTGACGCGCCATGCGCTACGCCGAATGAGACTCGTTTCTGTTTTGACGCGTCCACCGCCTATTCAATTTCTGTTTTACCAACGCTCAAGAGCACAGCTGGCCTGACGCTCACCTGTTCAACTGCCAAGCCGTGTACCGGCGGGTTCACGAGCGGGGCCGTGGTTGATACGAAGAATCCGGTAGCGCACATGACCTTGCCAGACAATAACCAAACGGTTCCTGCTGATAGCACTCAACCTGTACAGGTTCAGGCTACGGATGATGCGGGCGTGGCTTCCGCCGGTTTCTTAGTTGGTGATGTCCTGTTTGATGAGGTGACAGCTACGGGCGCTGATTTGAAGAGCGTGACGATTGATGACCTTTGGGATACTGCCGGACTAGAGAACGGAAAATCCTATCGCGTTTCTGCCCAGGTTTCTGATCTGGCCGGCAACACGGATACTGATGCGGTGACGGTGAGGGTGAAACCTGCCTCTTGCTTTAACGGGATTCTTGATACGGGAAGTGGCGAAACGGGTATTGATTGCGGGGGTGACGCGCTCAGCCCGAATTTTTGCGGGGCGTGTAGCGGGGGCGCGTGTACGGCAAATGCCGATTGCGGAAGCGGTCTGTGCGAGGCCGGACGATGTGTTGAAAACCCGGTGATCAATGCGGTATCGCCGGATTCTGGAGCGCCAGGAACATATGTAACCATTGCCGGTACGGGTTTTGGTTCTTCTGCCGGGAAGGTTTCCTTTACGGGAGCGAATGGTCCTGTTGAGGCGGTGGTTGCGCCATGCGGAGGTGCTTGGACGGATAGAGAAATCATTGTCATTGTTCCAGCAACTACAGTCTCCGGACTAATTACGGTTACTGCAAGCGGGGGGACAAGGAAAGATGACACCGCTAATGATCACGGACCGGTGCTTCCAAACTTTGCCGTGAATACGGTTATCCATCCGAATCTTTGTTCGCTCGACAAAAACAGTGTCTCTCCTACAAATTCCCTTGGGCTAATTGGTGATAATTTTGGCGCGAACCGCGGAACATCTACGGTGAATTTTGGCACGCAGGGGAGCGCGGGAAGCTATTCAGCATGGACGAACTCTTCAATCATGACAACAGTGCCTCAGATGCCAAACGGTACGTTCCCTGTTTCTGTTTCCGTGAATGGCATTTCTTCGAATGCGCTTTCTTTGCGCGTGGCCTCAACTGTCTCAACTACAGGGACCCTGCCATCTATAGCAACGCTTTCTCCGGCAACTGGCGGAATCGGCAGATATGTCACGCTTGACGGAGCGAACTTTGGCGCGTCAAAGGGGACAGTGAAGTTTGTGAACCGCGCTACGGGAGATTCCGCAATTGGCAGTATTGATTTCCCTACGGCGTGCTCCGCCATCAATCCATGGACGAACAACCAGATCCGCTTCATTGTTCCCGCAAAATATACTTCTGCTGTGGCGCTGGCTGTTGGCGTCTATGACGTGTCTGTAACAACATCAAGCAGTCAATCATCAAATACGGTGCCGTTTACAGTTACAGCTGATGATAGCGCGCCGAATGTTTGCGGAGTCATTCCTGGCACTGGCGCCGTAGGAGACACGGTGTCTCTGGTTGGCAATCAATTCGGAACGGCAACGGGGACCGTTACGTTTGCGGATGGAGCACAGACGAATATTGCTTCCTGGTCGCCAACGGAAATTAAAGTTCCTGTTCCTTCCGCGGCAAAAACGGGAGCTGTAAAATTGGTTTCGAGCACGGGTACAAAGGGGAACGATACCTTTTTTGAGGTAACGAGCGGTGTATCCGCCGGCGCGGGATCAACCGCTGGCTATGCTTGGAGTTTTTCTACGGGTGCCATCCCTCATGTACCACAGCTGGTGACTGAATGTTCAGCGGATCGGGTGAGTGCCGTGCCAAATAACAAATTTACGGATTTGGTGTGTACGAATGCGGTGGTGTACGCAGAATTTACGGAGGCTATGAATGAGGGAACGCTGAATGACGCCGTGAAAGTGGACCGCTGTACCGGCCAGGGTACAAACCCGTGTTCAGCCGTTATCTCTGCTTCAGGAACTCTCCGAACGACGCCAACATCCTTCACTTTTATTCCAGGCGCTTCGCTGGCGGTCAGCTCAACGTACAGAGTAACGGTGACCACGGTGGCGGTCTCCACGGGCGGGGCCGGGCTCGCTCGCGATGTTTCCTGGACCTTCGTGACACAGGCAACAAGCGCGCCCTGCACCATTGACAGCGTGCGCGTCACTCCGGCCAAGGGCGTCATTACTCTTCTTGGCGGAACGAAATCATTTAGCGCGGTTCCCACTGCGGGTTGTGTCCCTGTGGATTCAGCTAGTTATTCCTGGAGCTGGGATGCTAGTCCCTCTATTACGCGTTTCAACAGCGCGGCGAATCCGGCCTGCGTTGGCGGAGCCTCTGCCTGTACTACGGTTGAGGCGCTGGCTGAGGGAGAAACCCCGGTGACGGCTTCAGAGACGGGTAGCGATATCAAATCAGCTGGAAACCTGGCCATCAATTTCCTTGATCCTTATGTGACTGGTACGTGGCCGGCCTGTGATTCAGCTTGTCCAAACGCGCAGGTGGGCGGAACGTTTAATATCCCCATGAATTCATCCAGTGTTGAACGTGTTGGTGCTGTAAAACTTTTCTCTTGCGCGAATGAGCTTTGTACGAGTGTGACGGAAATCGGCGGAGTCCGGGCATCTTGTGTGACTGTGACGGGCGCGCAGGGGCTGTGCACCGGCTTCACACTGGGCAATCTGGCTCTGACACCCGGCACGTTCTACAGGGCGGTTATTTCCGGCAGTGTCACAAGCGAAAGTGGAGTTCGTCTTATTCAAACAAATGATGGCGGAGATTATTCTTGGACGTTCCGGGCCAGGGAAGACGGCTCTGCGTGTGCGGTTGACCGCGTAGCGCTCGCCCCTTCTGCTATCACGCTCCGCTCAACGGGGGATCGCGCCTCATTTTCTTCCTCAGCATTTGGCGCGGCGGATAGCTGTTCCGCATCTGGCCAGCGCTTGACGGGGTTCTCTTATAGCTGGGCCTGGACGGATCCAATCAAAGACCAAAATATTGATAATGACTCTTCTACCAGGGTAGCTGAGTGGCTGGGCGGAACAATGGTTGACACTTCTCCGTCATCTGTCTCAACGTCATGTACCGCTTCATGTACGTCAAAAGGAAGCGTGGCGTATTCCGCTATTTGCGGGGACGGCACGGCAGACGCACTGGCGGGCGAGGAATGTGAAGACGGCAACGTAGCGAACGGCGACGGCTGTTCTTCCTCCTGCTTACGAGAAGGGAACTCGACCGCCGGCACGACGTGCGGGAATGGCCGAGTAGAACGTTCATCTTCTGGAGCGGGTGAGGATTGCGATGACGGGAACAAAGCAGACGGAGACGGGTGTTCTTCACTCTGTCTGGCGGAGGGTTCGCGTTTTGTTGGCGCCACGTGCGGGAACCATGACATTGCCGCGGATACAACCACTAAGGCTGGCGAGGAATGTGATGACGGCAACGCAAAAAATGGCGACGGCTGTTCTTCTCAGTGTTTGAATGAGGGGACGCCAACGCTTGCTTCCATTGGCGGAGCAGTTTGCGGTGATGACCGGACGGACAAACCAGCAGAAAATTGTGATGATGGGAATATTGTGAATGGCGACGGTTGTTCTTCCTCATGCTTGCTTGAGGGTTCTTCATCGCGTTATACGGCACCATCAGTCTGCGGGGATATTATTCCGGGAACGGGTGAGGAGTGTGAAGATGGGAACAGGATTTCCGGCGATGGCTGTTCAAGCACTTGTCTCCTTGAGGGTTCAAGCGCGCAGTACCTTGTTCCATCGTATTGCGGTGATGGGAATTTGGGCGCTGGGGAAAATTATTCCTGTGAGGTCAGTGCCGGTGGCGACGGTAGAATTGATCCTACGCAAACGGCGGTTGTTCGTGATGATGCGGTATTTGAAGTGGATGCCGTAACAAGAATGGCTAACGCATCAATTGAGGTTAAGGAATCTTCTTCGGGGCTTTCAACTACCGCCAGCCTCTCGCTTGCCTGTTCGGCATCTTCAGACCGGGACTGCCGTGACCCACGGCTAAACGGTGCGGGAACAAACAATTGCTGTTCGCTTCGCCCAACCGCGGTTCCGTATCCGTCTTCCGGCACCTCCGTGTGCTTGAACCAATCGCTGTACGCCGTCTTCAATCAAAAGATGGACACGTCGAGTTTTACGTTTAAAGAAACGGCGGGGGCCATCACTACGGAGAAATATCGAATGTATCTTTCATTCCACTCCTTAACTGCAGGCGCGTGTCCGTCCGGTTACACGTATTTGGCGCATGATCCAAAGAATATTTTTGCGCAGGCAAGAAATGCTTTTGTGAGATTTTTGACCGGCGCGTCTGCTGAGGCGGCGCCAAATACGGGTGTTGCCTGCGTTCTTCCGATTGACGGTTTTGACCAGGTTCCTCAAGCGGATGGAACGTATAGGGTGTACCTGCGCTACTCAAAACCGCTTGTGCCAAATACTACATACATGCTTGTTGTGAAGGGAGATGAAGATATCTCAGACGCGGTTACTGACGGCGTGCGTTCGGCCACAGGCGTTGGCATGAGCGGAACCGTCTCTTCCGTGTTTATGACGGGTCCGAGCCTGTGTTCGCTTGATGCCGTTCAGGTACTCGACACAAACAAGAAGAGCCCGAATGCGTTTACGCGCGGAGATGATGTGCATACGTTCAAAACAAGCGCGCTTTCATACGTAGGCAACGCCACGCGCGAGATTGAATCGCTCCCTGGCACATACGCTTGGGATTACACCGCGTGGGCCCCGGCAAATGCTGATTTGTTTACCGCCACCAGGAGCGCCACCCAGCATGATTTGGCGGATGTGGCGGTGAAGGGCAAGAACGGCCGAAGCACGCTTTTGGCTGAGGCAACCATTACTACGGATGCTCTTGGCTCCACCACGGGCACGCCAAGGGAGAAAGTGGTTTCTGGTACCGCGCCACTTATTGCGTTCCTTTGTGAAAATCCGTGGCCGGAATTATCCAAGTTTCCTTGGGAAGATACGGCCAGGGGCGGGGCGAACGGCTTGGCGTCGCAAGGGGCTAACGGCTGGATGAATTTCTCTACGTATTACTGCCGTGACGCGGGTATAGCCGGCGTGTCAGACGATTTGCCGGGTATGACGGTGGTGAGGCCCCCTGTCTCACAGGCGGGAGGGGTGATTAAGGAATATTTGTTTGAAACTGCGGACGGATCAGGCGATGCCATTGGCGTTCGGGTTCTTAGTAACCCGGATTACCTTTCTCCGCGCGCGTGGTACACGGCACAGAATTTTAAGGGAACCCCGCAGGAGACAACGATTGATGGCTTTTTGGCGGTGAAGGACGGCCGGTCAACCTATGTGGCCGCGCCGAATCTGGGGGCAAACGTGTTGTACGATAATATTTACGTCATTTCGTATAATGATGGAGCGAGCGACACCACGAAGAAAATTGCTGATGCTTTGCTGTCTTCATTCGCGTTTGCTTCTAACATGAATGACGTGACGCTCTGTACGGTAAACGGCGCGGTGACAAGCGCGTCTTGCTCGGCCGATAGCGACTGTCCTCTTAGTCCTATTTCTCCACGTGCGTGTTCTTCCGTGAAAGCGAAGGTTCGCCGAGATATCAGAAGACTTTCTGACATGACTGATTTGCGTACGGAAATTAAGAAGTACGGGACACAAAACGGTGTTTGTAGCGGGACAGGTGCTCAGCTTTGTAGTACAGGCGGGGAGTGCCCTGGAACGGAATCATGCATTCCGATTGTTCCGGAACTGTCCGCAGGAACTTTTGTGCGCAGTATCGCCGTCAGTCCGTGGCCGTCTTGGAGCGATATCCTTGGCGGGGCGCTTGAGATGAAAGATATTGCACAGGACCCTTTGAACGTCTTTTCAAAGAATTCTTGCGGGAACGCTGGCGGTCCGTTTGTCTCATTTGATTCGGCTACATGCGTAGACCAGTCAAAGGGCGCATATGTTTGTCCGGTCAATTCGCACGTGTATCACTACATTGCCACGGGCAACCGTTCGGCGCGCATTACTGCAGACTTGGAATACTCTGCGCAGTGGGGCAGTCCGATTGATACGGATGGCCCAGCTGACCGGGTGGATGTTTTGATTGGCGGAGCGGCGAACACGGGTAATGGCTTCATCCCTGCGTCATATTGCGTGGGTGTGACATATGGCACCTCCGCTTCCTGTGGAGATGGCGTTATTGGCGGGGGCGAAACGTGTGAGCTTGGCCAGCATGGTGGTCTGGTGGTGGCCTGCGATGGCAATAATGACGGCGTGAATGACGGTTTCCGCTCGCAAGTTTGTAATGCCTCGTGTACAGCCTTTGTTCCGGATTCGGGATCTGCCTGCGTCAGCAATGCTTGTGGCAACGGCTTAAAAGAAGGTGCGGAGGAATGTGATGACGGCGCGCAAAACGGTAAATACGGTTTTTGCGGATTTGATTGTACCAGGGCTAGCGGTTTCTCCTGCGGAGATGGCTCGCTTGCTGGTAGCGAGAAATGTGATTGCGGAAGTACCCCTCCTCTCATTGGGCGCAGAGCATTTGGCGGAGGCATCTGCGGAGGATTGAACGGCGTTTATCAATCGTCTGCAACTTCTTCTTGCGCGTGGGATTGTTCTGGCCCTGCGTCCTATTGCGGGGACACAAAAGTGGACGCGGGGAATGGCGAGGTTTGTGATGGCAATACCGATTCATATCAGGGCAAGCTGTGTACTCCGGGGGCTACAAAAACCGGTGCTCCTTGTACTACGGATGCGGATTGCGGATCCGGCGGGACATGCGGTATGACTGCGCTTGGGCCGTATGCGTGGGCGGATGCTTGCCCTCTTTCTACCGTTTGTACGGCGGGAGATCCTGCCAAGCTTGGACATATTTGTGCGCAAAACTCCAGTTGCGGAACAGATGGCATATGTTCGGCTCAGACTTATCAGACTTCTCGCATCCGGGCCTGTGGCAACGGCAGTAATGGAACGGCCTGTCAGTGGGTAACTCCAAATTACCGGTTTATTAAGTGCACCGCTCTCTCTGCCTGTGGTAATGGCAAGAAAGAAGGGAGTGAGGAGTGTGATGATGGCAACACGGATTCTTCTGATAGTTGTACGAATTCCTGCAAGACGAATGTGTGTGGCGATGGTGCCTATTATGTAGGCGTTGAAGAATGTGATCTTGGCGTGCAGAACGGCCAGTCCTGTTCCTCAACTTACGGATCTACCTGTACGGCGTGCTCCGTGTCTTGTAGAAATGTGGTTTCATCAGGTGCTTTCTGCGGAGACGGCGTAAGAAATGGTACTGAGTTTTGCGACGGTTCTGATGTTCAGCTGACATATTATGATGCCGGGACGGGCAAGACTGCCGGTTCATGTTCTACGCCAACCGGTTTTACAACTGTTGGCCAGGATCTTTATCACTGTGCTGACCTTGGGATTTGCAATGGCGGTCCCCGCAATGGCGAGTATTGCACTAACACAACGATTTCTTCTATTCCGTACGACATGACGGTTTGTGGCACCGGCATCGCTTGTGTAAAACCAAAATGCTCCAATAGCTGTGCCAGTGCTTGTCCATTTTCCTTCTCAACCAACCCCACGCTCTTACTGCCGAATCTTCCAGGATCCAGGGCCTCCTCAAGCGTGGAGTTGAACAGTTACAGCTCCTCATCAACTTCGCTTTTGCCGAACGCGGCCACTCTGACCATTCCGGCCTGTACATTGGTGGGCCAGCTCACGGGGACGGTTTCCATGAACAATGTGACTCCTCCGGAAGTGAATATTGTGTTCGTTACTGATAGATCCGGTTCCATGGATTGGGATTTTGCAGGGAGGAGTCTTTACAAGGCTGACGGGGTTACTATCAATCAAAACTACGTTGATCCATCGCGCATCAATGCGGTTAAGGCATCCTTGGCCACTGCCGTGAACTCCGTCTTTACTGCTTTTGGCGAGCATGCGCACATTAGTTTGGTTGGCTTCTCAGGTATCGCTGGGACGGGTATGTGCACAAATCCAAGACCACACAATGATCTATACAACCAGAGTTGTGATGGCGTTGTAGATGGCGAGTGTGGGGCTGGAGGCATTTGTACGGCAAAGATGCAGAGTCAGACTGTTTGTACTTTTGGTTTCTGCGGTAAGGACGCAAAGACCACGCTCACTTCCCGTATCAATGCCTATGATGCCAAGGCGCAGAATGGCACGCAGACCGGGCTTGGCTTGCTTTCAGCCAAGGGCCTGCTTGATGCTCTGCCGAACGCCAGCAATACTCGCAACATCATCATTCTTCTTTCTGACGGACAACCGGAAGGAACTGCAGACGCGCTATCCGTTACTAACGACGCAGCCGATAGTATTAAGGCATCACAAAGAGATTATGAGATTTATACCGTGGCCTTAACCGACACGTACTCGCTCATTGAGAACATGAAGAAATGGTCAAGCAACTCTTTCTCTCTGAGGACCGGTCCGCTTGAAACAAATACCAGCAATGGAGTGGATTACGCCTATGACGCTCATACGCCAACTGAACTGGCCAGCGCCTATGATGGGATCATTAAATCTATTACGGGAATAACGGTTTCTCTCCTCAGCGCGGACGCCAATAACACGGTTGTGGCTTCATCCGTAGTTTTGCATGAGGGCGCGGGGCAGGTTCTTCCGTGGCCAGAGTTTCTGAAGTGCGACGGCGTGCATGAACAGCAGGTGCCGATTCACGTTTCCTTTGGCGGAACGGGCCAGATTACGATTTCCGATGTCCGTCTTAATTACTGCGCTCCTTAACGTATGCCGGACGTACTCCAACCACCATCGCCACCTCAGTCCCAGCCTCAGCAGGTTTTCTACTCGCTGACGCCGGAACCTGAAGCCGTACCGGTCCCGCTTTATAAAAAGCGTCATTTTGGCATGATCGTGGGCGCAGTAGTAGTGGCCATGATTGTCGGCGGATTCATTATTGCCTTTACGGCGAACATGATTCAAGCTAACAGGCAGGCCAAGGCGGTAGTGGCAGAAAAGAAAACAGCCGTGGCGGACATGGTTAATAGTGGCGTACCGCAATCCGATGCCGCCAGAGCTGTCGGATTTGCGGACGGGTGCAACGGCTTGACGGGACCAGCTTTTGCCGACTGCTTGTCTCTTATTGCGATTGATTCGGGATCGGCTGAGGCCTGTGCTTCGCTTGAGGGAGCTGAAAAAATTTCTTGTACAGATGTGGCCACTTCAACAAAAGCCGTTTTAGACAAGAAATATTCGTTATGCGAGACAGTGGTTGATTTGGCTGTGCGGGCTGGTTGTGAAGTTATGGTCACTGATAAGGCGCGTTTAGCGAATGATTGTAGTGGTTTTGGAGTGCCGGAGAGCGAATGCCGGTCCACCGCAACGGCTGTTGCTGTAGCATCTGGGGATATCAAGGCTTGCGACGCGGTTCCGATTGAAACGCGCGCTGGCTGTCTTGATGGATTCAACTCTGTGGATACGGATGCAGACGGATTATCTGATGGTGAAGAGCTGACCAAATACTTTACTGACCCAAAAAACCCGGATACCGATGGAGACGGGTATACTGATGGGGCGGAGGTAGCGTCAGGACATGATCCACTGAAAAAATAAAAATATGTTCGATTCCAAAGAACCACAAGATATTTTTGCAGGAACAGATAAAGGCGGGGTTTCAAACCCCGCCCAAGCACCAGCACCAATCACGCCATCGTCCGCGCCGGCGCCGGTGATGCCTGCCCCGCAAGAAGGCGGGGTTTCAAACCCCGCCCTTTCAAAGGGCGGTACGTTGAAAACGATCATCATCCTGCTCGTTGCACTCGTCGTTATTGCCGGCTCTGCCTACCTTGCATACGCGCTCATCATGAAGCCTGTTCAGAGTACGATGATTGTTCCGCAGACTGAGACGCCGGCGGTGGGAGCGCCCCTGGTGCCGGCGAGCACTGTTGATGCGAACGCCGTTCCAACGGAGCCAGCGCCAACTTTGCCAGACGTTGCCACCCCGCCTACCGCTACGATCGGGCAAAGCACGTTTCTTGACAGTGATGGCGATGGACTGACAAATGCGCAAGAGCTTGAAGCTGGTACGTCCTCAACCAATCCCGATACGGATGGCGACGGTCTGGGGGACAAGGAAGAGGTGCAAGTCTACGGAACGGATCCTCTCCGCACCGATACTGACGGTGACGGCTTCCTAGACGGCGCTGAGGTGACGGCGGGATTCAATCCGAACGGTCCCGGAAAGCTTTTGCAGATACCGGTAACACCATAGCCTAGTCTCGGCTCCATCTATGTTCGGTAACAAGACTGCGCCACAATCAGCTAGCCAAGCTCCTCAGACATCGGCCGTAAAAACGGACGACATGATTCTTCATGTTATGCCGAGGGAGTTTTTGGGCAGGCCGGCTCAGCCGTTGTCCGCTCCTGTTCCGGTTTCCGTGCCGGCTGTTGTTCCGGCCGTGGCTCCTATTCCGACGCCAGTGCCTCCGCCCGTTGCTCAGGCGCCGATCATTGCGCCTGGTCCAAAGCCTCCGGTGGTTCAGCCGCCTGCCCCACGAAGAAAATTTGGCGTGGTCATCTTCCTGTTTTTGCTTCTTTTGCTGATTGCCGGGGGTGGCGTAGGCGCGTATTACTATTATTTCCTCATGCCAGTTCCTGTTGTTATTACAGCGCCTCCGCCTGAACCAACGCCCGTACCCGTGCCGGAGCCAGTTCCTGTGGCAACCGTGCCAGTTCCGGGCAAGGATACGGATTCTGACGGATTGACGGACGTGGAGGAACTCCTTTACGGTACTGATTACCGAAATCCTGATACGGACGGCGATACGTTCCTTGACGGCAATGAAGTTTTTCATCGCTATCATCCTAACGGTAGTGCGCCACAGACTTTGCTCGACACAGGAGCTGTACGAATTTTCCAAAGTCCCGAAGCACCATTTACTATTTACTATCCGTCCACTTGGACGCCGGTGGTTGACGCAACAACGGGCTTCGTTACTTTTCGCTCGCCCAGCACTGCCTCTATTGTGATCGCGACGATTGCCAAAGACCCAACGGAAAATCTTGAGGTGTGGTATCAGCAGACCGTGCCGAGTGAAAATTCTCAGCCACTTGAGCCTTCGTATACGTCACAGGGCTTGCTCGCCCTAAGCAAGCGGGATGAGCGCATTGCGTATATAGACGGTGGGAGCAAGGTGTTTACTTTGACGTACTCGCTCGGTGAGGAAACGACTATCGAGTACTTGACCACTTTCCAGATGATGCTGAACAGCTTAACTCTGCTCCCATGATCACCTTTGACCTTGCTCAAGAGCTAATTCCTGCCAAGCACCGTTTTTCAAGCGCGAGGTTGAAAAAGATCGCCCACGCCTTTGAGAAGCAGCTGAAAACGGCGCCAGAGGGCGTTGTTTCCTTGAGCGCGGTGACGGATGAGGAGATTAGGCGATTAAATAGGATGTATCGGCAGAAGGACAAGGTGACGGATGTGCTGTCCTTTGCTTCACCTCAAGCGGATATGAGTGGGTATCTGGGAGACGTCGTTATTTCTTTCGAGCAAGCCGTGCGCCAAGCTGAAGACGGAGACCTTGAACTCGAACTGACTGATCTCCTCGTCCACGGCATCCTCCACGTGTTAGGCTATGACCATGAACAGGCAGAAGATGCGGAAGTGATGTTCCCTTTGCAAGACGCCATTGTAGCTTCATCCCTATGATTGTCATCCGTACATTTTTTCGCTCAATCAAGCATGCGCTCAGAGGCCTGGCCGAGCTCTTTTCTGCCGAGCAAAGTTTCCGCATTCAGGTACTCGCCACCATTGCCGTTCTTGCCTTCATGTTCGTCTTTCGTCTTGAGGCGTGGCAGAGAATTTTGCTTGTTCTTTTGTGTTCAGCGGTGCTTATTTTGGAGATTATCAATAGCATTATTGAGCGAGTAGCTGATGCGGTTCAGCCTCGATTGAGTCCGATGGTGCGAGATGTGAAGGATATGATGGCAGGTGCGGTTTTGTTGTGTGCGCTGTGTGCGGTGGGGGTCGGGATCGCCATTTTTTACCATCCGGTCATGGAATTCGCCTGTGCTATAATTCAGACATGTAAGCCCCTGTAGGCTTCATTCTTGAGGTATGGCTGACGAAATCATCTCGGGCTTGGACATTGGCACCTCAACCATCCGGGTTGCTGTTTGTAAGGTTGCGCCGGGGGAAGATGGAAAAAATACGCTTCATGTCATTGGCGCCATCTCAAGCCCGTCCGCCGGTATGCACCGGGGGGCAGTTTCAAGCATGGAAGACGCCGTTTCTGCGGTTTCTAAGGCCCTTGAGAAGGCCGAACGAATGACCGGCATCGGTTTGAACCATGCCTGGGTGGCGATTGCCGGCCAGAGCATTTTGGTGCAGGAAAGCCGAGGGGCAATTGCTGTCTCTAGGCCTGACGCCGAGATCTCGGAAGGCGATGTTGAGCGTTCCATGGAGGCGGCGCGAACGGTGGCGGTCCCCTCGAACTATGAGATTTTGCATGTGATACCAAAAGGCTTCGCCGTAGATGGCCAGCGAGGCATTAAAGATCCAGTGGGCATGAGTGGTATTCGGTTAGAGGTTGATGCGGTCATCATTGAGGCTCTGAACTCGCACATGAAGAACTTGACCAAGTGCGTCTATCGCACCGGTCTAGACATTGATGACTTGGTTTACGCCCCGCTGGCTACTGCCGAGTCTGTGATTTCGCAACGGCAGAAAGAACTCGGCGTCTGCTTGGTGACGATCGGCTCAGCTACCACGTCGCTGGCCGTTTTTGAGGAAGGCGACCTGTTGCATACTGCCGTCTTGCCGATTGGCGGAGATCACGTGACTAATGATATTGCGATCGGTTTGCGAACGTCGATTGAAGTAGCCGAGCAGGTGAAGCTGGCCTACGGCAATGCGATTCCTGATAATGTTGATAAGAAAGAACAATTTATTTTACGGGATTTCGGCGCTGAGTCTGATGATGAAGTGAAGACCAGGTTTGTCGCTGAGATAGCGGAAGCAAGAATGGAGGAGATGTTTGAAGCGATTGATAACGAGTTGAGAAAGATTGACCGGTCAGGCATGTTGCCAGTGGGCGTTATCTTTACGGGAGGAGCTATGAAACTGCCGGGAGCGATTGATGTGGCTAAGCGAGTGTTACGGTTGCCATGCGCTCTTGGTGCGCCTACGGGTGTCATGAGCGTGATTGATGAAGCAAAGGATCCGGCCTTTGCTACCGCCATAGGTTTGGCAGCCTGGGGGTACGGAATCAAGCAGGTTTCAGGCTCAACCTTCAGTTTTGGAAAACTCCTGCCTTTGAAAAGTGTAGACAAAGTAGCCGAGCAACTTAGGAAGTGGATGAAATCCTTGATTCCCTAGAAGTGGTACTATAGGGTAGAATACGAAACGTACTCACCCTAGGAGAACCTTGAACACACTTGGTGTTCAATCAACCACTGCGCTATGGCGGAGTTTAAGCCAGAAATTGAAACGTGTGCCAAAATCAAGGTTATCGGCGTAGGAGGCGGGGGAGGCTCTGCCATTAACCGCATGATCCTGGAGAAAATCCGGGGTATTGAGTTTTTGGCGGTCAATACTGATGCGCAGGCTTTGCATGGCTCAATGGCTAGCGTGAAAATTTCTATTGGCAAGGCCGTTACTCGCGGGCTTGGCGCTGGTATGAACCCAGAGATGGGCCGGCGAGCAGTTGAAGAAAACGCGACTGAGATTCGCAACGCCCTGGCTGGTGCGGATATGGTTTTCTTAACGGCCGGACTTGGCGGAGGAACCGGAAGCGGAGCCGTGCCGGAGATTGCTAAGATCGCCAGGGAAGTGGGTGCGCTCACTGTTGCCGTTGTAACTAAGCCGTTCGCGTTTGAGGGTGCCCAGCGCAGAAGGATTGCTGAGGACGCGCATCATGAACTTGCCCAGCACGTGGATACCATTATCACCATTCCTAATGATCGAGTACTGCAAGTGATAGACAAGAAGACCTCATGGACGGAATCTTTTAGAATAATTGATGACGTGCTCCGACAGGGTGTCCAGGGGATTGCCGAGATGATCACCGTGCCGGGACAAATCAACGTAGACTTTGCTGACGTGAAAGCTATCATGCAGAATGCCGGTAGTGCGCTCATGGGCATCGGCCGAGCCTCTGGAGAATCGAGGGCTGTCGAAGCCGCTAAGCAGGCAATCGCTAGCCCACTACTCGAGATCTCGATAGACGGTGCCAAAGGCATTTTGTTCACTGTGGCCGGCAATTCCGAGGTTTCAATGTTTGAGGTTCAAGAAGCTGCCAAGGTGATTACCGGGGCCGCTGATGATGACGCTAAGGTCATTTTCGGCCTTATCCAGGATGATACGCTTGGAGACGAGGTACGAATCACGGTTGTCGCTACGGGTTTTGATTCCAAGGATCATCGGCGCGCTCCTTCACTTGGCGGAGAGATTGGCATTGCGCCAAAGTCCGGCTGGCGTCCGCAGGCCGTTGAGCAAGAGCCGATGCGACGCTCAACAAATCCCTTTACGGCATCCCCATCCCCCTCGCCCGCACCTGTGCCTGCGTCTGTGCCTCAACCCGCGCAGGAACCTTTTTCTCCCTTTGGACGCCGTCCGGTTTCTCAATTTACCGCTTCTGAACCTGCTCCGGATACCTCCATCCCGACCTATAATCCGCATCCTGCCCCGGGAAGCATTAGCCAGTCTCCTGTTACGCGTACGCCAAACGCTCCTGCGCCAAAGGAAGATGACGGAGAGTTTGGCATTCCCGCTTTTATTCGCAGGAAGATGATGTAGAGAGTATGGATCCCACCCTGAGCGAGAGCGAAGGGTCCGACCCTCTCCACTATCACAGGGGAAAGTCGGATCCCTCGCATAGCTCGGGATGGAGAAACTGAAACCTGATGGTCAATCATGTATGCGCTGTCCCGTCTGTAATTTTAAGGCGACTCGAGTCGTAGATTCTCGCCTATTGTCTGACGGCATGGGCGTTCGGCGTCGGCGAGAGTGTGAAAAAGAAAAGTGTGGTTTTCGGTTTTCCACGGTTGAAGAAATTGAATTACTCGACGTAACGGTGGTTAAGCGCAACGGCAAGCGCGAAGCGTACTCCAGGGAGAAGCTGACCAGCGGGCTTAAGAAGGCACTGGAAAAAAGGCCTTATACGGATGTTCAGCTTGAGCATCTTGTTCACTCAATAGAACGCGATATTCAGAAAATCAGGGGAGGAGAACTGACCAGCACGGAAGTGGGTGAGATTGTGATGAAGCGCCTGCGCCTTTTTGATAAAGTTGCCTACATTCGTTTTGCCTCCGTCTACCGCTCATTTGAAGATGTGGAAACCTTTGAGAAAGAATTAAAACAGTTGGGTAAAGCACCGAAGATTCCAAAGGAGTGAGGTATACTTGGGGGGTATGGAGGATGCCCGAACACGAATTGTGTGCACCATTGGACCGGCCAGCGCTTCTGTCACCATGCTTAACCGCATGATGACTGCTGGCATGGACGTGGCGCGTTTAAATTTCTCTCACGGAACGTATCCGGAACATTCGGCGCTCATGAAGGCAGTCCGCTTGGCGGGGAGAAAAGCTGGCAAGACTATTGCGATTCTGCAGGACCTCCAGGGACCAAAGATTCGGGTGGGGGATCTTGGTGCCGGCGTCATGCTTCATGCCGGTGAGACGGTTACTTTTTCCTCGGCGAAAAATGCTAAAACGGCTGATGGCGTTATTCCTTTGTCATATGAGCGATTGGGAAAGGACGTGAAGCCGGGGCATCGAATTTTGCTTGATGACGGATATTTGGAGGTTGAAGTATTGAAGGCGAGGGGGATGACAGTGACGGCGGTGGTAAAAATTACGGGACTTTTAAAATCTCATAAGGGGGCGAATTTTCCAGACAGTACGCTCCAGGTAAGTTCATTTACGGCTAAGGACCGTGAGGATCTTCTTTTTGGTGTTCAGCATGAAGTTGATTGGATTTGTTTGTCGTTTGTCACCGGTCCTGAAGTACTCGAGGGAGTGAGGTCGCTCATCAAAAAGACGGCTAAAGAATTTGGGGTGCGAGCGCCATTACTGATGGCTAAGGTTGAGCGCAAGGCCGCACTGGAGAGGCTCGATGAAATAATCGAGGCGTCTGACGCAATTATGCTCGGCCGGGGAGATCTGGGTGTGGAGATTCCGCCGGAAGAGGTGCCGATTGTGCAGAAGGATGTGGTCGAGCGTTGCCGATTTGCCGGCAAGGCGGTCATTGTAGCCACGCAGATGCTTGAGAGCATGCGGGAAAATCCGCGGGCAACGAGGGCGGAGTTTTCTGATGTCGCAAACGCGGTATTCGATCATGCTGATGCGGTGATGCTTTCGGCCGAGTCGGCTGCTGGCAAGTATCCAGCGGTTACTGTGCAGGCCATGGCCTCAGTTATTCGCGAGGCGGAGAAATCGCGGTTTGACGATGTACCGGAAGATGACTCGCTCGTAAATTGTTTGCCCTCAGCCCTGGCTCATACACTCGCCGTTATGAGTAGGCGCGAGATTATTCGGGGGATTGTCATTGCCTCATCCTTCGGCCCAGCAGTTGGTTCGCTCCTCATGTTTAGGCCCCGGGTTCCTGTCATTGTGGTTGTGCCTGATGAGGCGTCTGCTCGGCAAGCGCTGTTGCATATTGGCGTCACGCCCATGGTCATGGATGATCACGGCGGAACGTTTGTCCCAAGAATGCATGCAGTACTCCACAGCCGTTTGCGCCTGCCCGCAGGCGAGTGCGTGGCGTATATCACTAACACGGGCGGGGGAGTTTCCCTTAGTCTCATAGCGCTCTAGTATGCGCACCACCTGGCTCATCCCAGTTTTTGCCGTCATGCTGGTTGGCGCTGGCTGTGCGTTGACTCAATCGCAGAATGACAAGGCGACTGGCGCGCCGATGTCTGCTAAGGCAACCAATACTACCCCTCCTATCGTCGGGGTGGATCAAACCCTTTCTAACCCTTCATCACCCTCGGGCGAGCCCTCTATAATCCTTTCCTCTCCCCGTATAGTCCAAATGACAGTCGCCGATTTCTTTTTTGATCCTAAAACAGTGACCGCCAAGCCCGGCGAATCGATAACGATTGTTTTTTCCGGTTCCACTGGCCACCACGTGTTTACCATTGACGAGCTTGGCGTGAGCCAGTCCATTTCTGAAGGTGGATCTGTGACTATTACCGCGCCAAGCACTCCCGGCCGATACGCCTACTACTGTTCCGTAGGTGCCCACCGGACGCTTGGCATGGAGGGCACACTGATAGTAGAGTAATCAGGTGTAACCTGATTTTCTTATGGCCCGCCACAGTCATTGGCACAACATCCAAATAACCAAAGGAAAAGCGGATAAGAAGCGAGCCAAGGTTTTTGGCCGGTTTACCCGCGGGATTACGATTTCAGCCAAAGAAGGCGGGGGCGACCCGAATTTTAATGTTCGATTGCGCGTAGCTATTGAAGCGGCCAAGGCCGTAAACGTTCCTAAGGATAATATTGATCGAGCAATCGCTCGTGGTACTGGTACGGGCGAGGGCGGAGCGCTGGCCGAGGTGATTTATGAGGCGTACGCGCCGGGGCGAGTAGCCACCATGATCGTTTGCACCACGGATAATAGAAACCGAACTTCCGGGGACGTGAAAAATATCGTAACCAAGTACGGCGGAACCATGGCCAGCCCGGGGACATTTGCTTTTTTGTTCGATCGCAAGGCTGTGGTCACGCTTGCAGAGACACCGAGCAGAAGAGAAGAATTTGATCTGATAGTGATTGATGCTGGCGCAGATGATTTGGAAGAAGACGGCGAATCCCTCAGGGTTATTGGCTCGCCAAAACACCTTGCCCAACTTTCAGAAGCGGTTGAACACGCTGGCGGACAGGTTTCCTCGGCCGTCCTGGAATTCATCCCAAAAGACACCGTTATAGTTTCGCACCTTGAGGAGCTTGAAGCATTTTTAAGCGCCCTTGATGAGCTTGATGATGTGGACGAGGTATTTGTGAATGCGGAGTAGCGTTTTTTAGTGTTCAGTTTATTGCGGGAAGGTTTCGTTCATGCAGGTTTGGAGGTCTTTGTCAGACTGGGCCTTCACTGCTACTGGAAGCGTGTATGGCGTGAAGCCGTCATACGGTTTGGCAATGTTCATGCTGACCACGGCACGGGGGAAGGCGGAACCAAGCGAGGCGATGCTTAAATAGGTTGAGCAAGGGCCCGGAGAATCGTCAGTGTCTTGGACAAGCATGGCGAGTCTTCCGTTGTCATAGCCAATCACTCTCACCACTGGCAGAACAAAGTGGCTCACGCCTTGGTCCTCAACGCCGTTGGCTTTGGTCAGTCCGGGGAAACTGCCAGGGGCGAATTCTTTTTTGTACAGGCGTTCAAACTGTTGCGTCTTGAGATTGTATTTGTAAACGCTCGCCAAGCTTGTTTTCATGGGTTCGCCAGCGGGGAGCGAAGTTGAAGTTGAAAAGTAGACCGTGTTTGAATCTGTCGGATCAATGACGAATTGAGATTGAATCGTTTGTCCGGCGCCAAGCGAGGCAATATTTTTTTCAATCTTTTTCTGTTCAGCCGAGTCAAACGTCCAGTTTTCAACGGCGAATGATTGTGCGTTAACAGCCGTTCCGTTACTGATTGTTTTTTGTCCCACCGCGTTCTTATTTGCCGAGTACACAAGCGTGATGGCCAGGACGGCAATGACCACTGCCAGTCCTATGATCAGCCCCTGCTGCGAAGTCCCTTTTTTCATAGATGATTTAAAGAGTTTGCACCATTATGCCACAGAAACATCGGGGGAGGCATTGTTCGACGGTATCATTTTGAAAGTTCCAGTAGTTCTGACGGGATATTGATCAGAATATTTGGTCGAGCGGATTCAATAGCGCCCTTAGTTTGGAAACCCCAGGTTACGCCTACGCTGGTGACGCCAGCTTTTTTGGCGGACTCTACGTCGCGGATTTCATCGCCAACATATGACACTTCAGAGGTCAGGAGATGTCGCGTCTTCATGATATTACGTAAGGCCCGGTGTTTGCCAAAGAGATGACGGGAGGAAGAAATAAACGAAAAGATATTCTCCAAGTTGTTTGTTCGGAGAAAGGTTTCAACATTTTCTTGCGAGTTTGAGGTGAGGATGCCAAGCGTCACTCCCTTCCCATGAAGCTCTCTAATAGCTTCGCATACTCCAGGTTGCGCAGGCATGATGGCCATGCGGGTTTTCAGTCCTCGCCTAACAGCTGAAACAAGAAACGGGAGTTTCCAGGCACTGACGTTAAACTCACGCATGAGATCCTTTGGCTTGCTCCCGCGCAGGCGTTCCAGGTCAGCCACATCCACCACTTTGCACCCATAGCGCGGGGCCAGCGTGTTATAGATGCCTATCATAGCCTCCAGCGTATTCGCCATGGTCCCGTCAAAGTCAAAGATGATGGTTTTGGCCATATGCGAGCATTTTCTCACGTTTTGACTTTTTCGTCTTTGAAGCCTTAATTACGCGCCCAAGACGTATCTATTCCTCTCCTATGGGTGGTGCTTTTTTGATGTATCGGCCTCTCTTGTCAGGTTTTTCCCTGCCTGTTACAATCCCCCCGTTCGAAAATGTATTGGGCCGGTAGCTCAATTGGTTAGAGCGCTTCCCTGTCACGGCAGAGGTTGCGGGTTCGAGTCCCGTCCGGCCCGCCAGAAAAAACACCAGGCAACTGGTGTTTTTTCTTTGTGCGGGCCGGAAGCAGGCCAACAGTTTGGCCTGCGTCGGGACGAGAACGCCAGAGCATATGCAGTCACCAGACTGCATGGCGAGGCAGTGGCTAGCCCGAGGTGAGCGACGGCGAACCGAGAGGCGAGGCCGAGTCCCGTCCGGTTCGCCACGAAAATGTCTTATTATCGGTAGACCCATGCGCCTTAGGGCGGGCGTGGCGTCCGATAGGGCCTTATCGATACAAAACAACCCTTCGCGGGGTTGTTTTGTTGTGCTAGAGTGAGCTGATACGCATCGACTCACTAAAATTAATATGGATAGGAAAGAATTCTTGATTTGGGAAAAAAGACAACGGGAAATTGAAGTCGTCGAACTCGAAGCTCTTCAGAGGGATCTTGCCGACCGCGGTCTTGCGTACTCTGGTATTCGGAATCGACAGGAGAAGGAGCTGCATGAAAAATTTACCGCAGAAATAAACATGGCCCGCATCCGAATGGAGAGCGAGGAACAGAACGGGTCATCATGGGTCCCCAATGGCAACTGGAAACCGTTTATACTTTCTGTTTGTACCGCAATCCTTACCTCCATTATTGTTAGTTATATATCTCATTATCTACCATTTCTAAACGCAGACTCAACAAAGAATGGCGCAGGTTCGGAATCCGTGCGTCCCGCCACGGCGTTCGCGACTCCAAATGTCGCAATGGTGTGAACCAGCAATCCTTCGCGGGGTTGTTTTGTTATGCTACTTTGTATCAATATGAACCCATAGCGAGTTTCATACGAACTGTCTCAGGTTGATCATTGAGTAAGCGAGATAACGGAAACCCATGTGTGTTTCTTGTAACATCTCGTAACGTTGAGAGAGCTTTCGATAACTC
>Ga0172379_10001117_pt1 | contig 57449 bp, 56 predicted proteins | sample GrowelOW334metaG_FD_119756 | JGI IMG/M metagenome (GOLD analysis project Ga0172379, IMG submission 119756) | Groundwater microbial communities from an aquifer near a municipal landfill in Southern Ontario, Canada - Groundwater well OW334 metaG | ecosystem: Environmental > Aquatic > Deep... | reverse complement strand
GACTGGTACTATTAAAACTTTAACCGATAAGGGTTTTGGTTTCATCACCGCTGAAGGCCAAGAGAAGGATTTATTCTTCCACAGCAATGCTTTAGTTGGTGTTCAATTCAGTGAATTACGTGAGGGCGACACTGTTTCTTTCGAAACAGAAATGTCTCCTAAGGGTATGAATGCCGTTAATGTTCAACGCGCTTAATACCGACTCCTGAATTAAAGAGGGCCCCGCCCGATTCTATTGCGGCGGGGTTTTCTTTGGAAGCCGATAAGTTTTAAATTGAAATATTAAAAAATTAGATATTATTAAACTATAAAATTATTATGAAAGATTTTAATCGTGGGGGAGGTTTTAGGGATAAAAGAAGTGGCGGCGGCGGTTTTGAACGCCGAGATTCTGGTAGCCGTGGCGGAGGTTTTAGTCGTGGTGGCAGTGGCGGTGGTTTTGATCGCCCAGCTATGCATCAAGCTACTTGCGCCGAATGTGGCCAAAGTTGCGAAGTGCCGTTTAAGCCGACTGGTGAAAGACCGGTTTATTGCAGTAATTGTTTTAAGAATAGAGATGAAAGTGCTCCTAGACGTGATGATAGACACGAACATCGTGCCGAAAGTCGTTTTGATGGTCGCCCAGAAAAACACGAGTTCAGCAAACCAGTTGTTAACAACAACAGCTTTTCTAACGAACAGTTTGAAACTTTAAATGCTAAACTTGATAAAATTTTACGCACTTTAAATTCCGCGCCAACAAATTCTGCTCCGAAAATGACTTCCATTAGCGAGCCACTAAAAGAGGCCGCCAAAAAAATCGAAATTAAAGTTAATTCGGTTGTTAAAGAAGTAAAGAAAGAAGCGAAAAAAATTATTAAGAAGCCGGTAGTCGCTAAAGCCAAGGCGGTTACTAAGAAAAAGAAGAAATAAGCGTATGGCCGAAGAAGTAGTCTTAAGATTTGATGACGTTAAATTTGAATATATCCATAAGAAGCCCGTTTTAGACGAGGCTTCTTTTAGTGTCCGTAAAGGCGCAAAAATAACTTTAATGGGCCAGAATGGTGCCGGCAAAAGCACAATTTTTGGTTTAATTAAAAAAGAGTTAAGTCCGCAAAAGGGAACCATCTCTGTTTCTTCGGGAGCTACTATCGGCACCGCGCGGCAAACAATCGCCCGCGAAGATTTAGATTTAAATGTGGAGCAATATTTTTCCAAAAGTTTTCACGAAGTTCCGGGAAATATCAAAAGTCTGATTGCCAAAGCTTTGGACGCGGTTAATTTCTCCATTCCGCTTGATAGAAAAGTCGGCGATCTTTCCGGTGGCCAACAAGCGCGAATTCTGCTCGCTTATTCCTTGGTAGAAAATCCAGATATTCTATTACTGGATGAACCTACCAATAATTTGGATAAAGACGGGATTGATCATTTAATCGGTTTCTTGTTGACTTATGATAAAACTGTTTTAGTAATTTCGCATGACGCTGACTTCTTAAATTGTTTTACTGAGGGAGTTATTTATTTAGATAGCTTTACCCATAAGACCGAAATGTATGTCGGCGATTATTATTCCGTGGTGGAAGAAATTTCTCGGCGTGTGGAAAGGGAACAGCGCCAAAATGCCCAAATGGAAAAGCAAATTAAGGACCGCAAGGAAAAAGTTAATTTCTTTGCCCACAAGGGAGGGAAGATGCGCAAATTAGCAGCTAAGATGAAAGATGAAACCGAAGAGCTTGAAGAAAATAAAGTTGATGTTCGTCGTGAAGACAAAACTATTCGGGATTTTACCATTCCGATGCAGGATATTACTGGTGAAATCGTCAGTTTAAAAAAGATAAAAATTATTAAAAATCACGAACCCGTCACCAAGGAAATTAATTTTTCTTTAAGAAAGAAAGACCGCTTATTGGTTATTGGTCCGAATGGTATCGGTAAAAGTACTCTTTTGCGCTCACTGGTTTCCGGCAAGCAGGAAGGGCAGACTATTCTTCCTGGCGCCAAAGTTGGCTATTATAGTCAGGATTTTTCTAACTTAGATTTCGAGCAAACGGTTTTTGACTCCTTAACTAGTTGTTTGGCTGATGGCTTGGGAGAACAAGAAATGCGCGCCACCGCTGCCGGATTTTTAATTACCGGCGAATTAATGGGTCAAAAAATTGGCGCTCTTTCCGAAGGGCAGAAGGGTTTGTTAGCTTTTGCGAGACTTACTTTAATGCAGCCCAGCTTGTTGATTCTCGATGAACCAACTAATCATATTAATTTCCGTCATTTGCCAGTATTAGCCGAGGCAATTAACAAATTTCCGGGAACGATTATTATGGTTAGCCATATGCCGGAGTTTGTCTCGCAGATTAAGTTCACGGAAGAGTTAGATTTAGGGAAATTTTAAAATTAAAGGTTAAAGATAAATGAAAAAGGCGGGATTTTGTTTCCCGCCTTTTTTGTTTTTAGGTTTTTTAGTAAAGAGCAATTTCACTCTTAAATAAATTCCGCTGTTGTTAGCGGCGACACTAAACCGACTAAAGCGTTTTCCTCGGGGTAAATTTTATATCCCGGACGACTAATCCATAATCCGCCCATCAATTCTAAGTCGAAACTATCGGCCGGAGAAAAAAATACCAGACGATAATACATCCGCCAATTCAAGCTGCATTCCGGCGTGGGGAGCGGCATGTAAAATTTCTGCCAATAGACATTTCCAGCGGCAATGAATTTAATTAGCGCGCTACGGGTAGAAAAGCCATTTTTGAATCCCAGGCGTCGCCATTCTGGATGCCAAATTTTAGTTAGCCCCTTTTCGTTTTTAAGGCAAAATGGCTGGCTCCAATCAAGCATCTCTGAATAATTAGTCATAGTTATTCTTTTCCAGAGACCGGCAATTTCCCCTAAAGCAAAATCGGTTTGGAAGGAAGAATTGGACGCGGCTTTAATTTTTCTTTCCCAGTCAGCTAGTTCATTGCGCAATAAGGGCAGACCGATTTCTTTGATAATTTTTACCGAATTTAATCCGTTGCCATAATTGAAGGCATTTAAGCTGCCATTAGGCGCGCAATCAATTTCCACAAAAATACTTTCCTTAACATTGGTTCGCAACTTTGCCACTAATTCATTAGCTTTAACGGCATGGAAGTCGTCTAATTCCATAATGTTGTTGGAACTTACAAACTTTACTTTTCTTCCGGAGTTTTGATTTTTACTTTTCATAAATCATAATTTTAAGAGTGAAACAAATATTTAATTATTAAAGTTCTATTAAAACAAATAAAGACCGGATTCTGATATTGAATCCGGTCGTTATTTATTGATTTTTTTATTTTTGGGATGTTTATTCAACAGGGTTTAATCAATAAAAATTTGCCGGAGATTGCTCCAGAAATTAAATTGATTATTGTAGTAGTTGTTCAGCGATAAATTAAACATAAAGCTATTTTAGCAAATATTAAATTATTTGCAAGCGGGCAATAGTCATAATTAAGCTAGTATTGACATAATTATATCTTTGTGATAATTTTTGGCTATTAGACCTTTAATAATTTAAATATTTAATACGAATCTTTAAACTGATAAAACTCTGAAAAATGAAGACTATTTTTGTTTTTGTATTGTTATTAATGGGGTGCTTATTGAGTTGCGCTCCGGAAGCAATTGATGTGCGAATTGTTGGCAGTAATGACACAATTCCTCTCATTGAAAACCGCTTAAATCTCTCTATCGGCGATACGTGTATCGTTGAAAAACACTGGCTTAATTATTTTGACGGCAATTACTACCGCGAAGAATATAAGACGGTAACTAAGATTGAATCTGAAAGACGCCTAAAGACTGCTTTTGTTTGGGCGGCGAAAGGAACGCCGCGGGAACGCTTAGTTGAAGGCGCCACTTATCATCACGCTGTCATCATCAAAAAGTATTAGTCATGCGAGTCCTATTACATGGTAACTACGAAGGCCAAGCCTTCGTGTTACGTAAAGAAAACGGCGACCTTTATCAGCGGATAGAGCCGAACACTATTTTTGGCATCGGTGATTTTATTAGCTACTTTGCTAAAAAAATTTGGTGGAGTCGCCAACCGTTTATCGCCCTGATTACTCTCGGCCCTAATGAGAATTTTCAAAAAATCCGAAATTTAAAAAGAAGTCGTCAGAAAGGTTTCATTCTGAAACCCGGAAAAGGATTATGGGCTGTTTCTTCCGGTAGTGCTCATCGCGGCGTTTGGCATTTATTAAAAAATGTTAACGATCCAATTTTGATTTCCCTATGGTCTCACGAATTACCTTCAGATTTTTTACAGACAGTCTCTGAAATCGATGTTAAAGTCTATGAGGGCGGTAATCTGTGTGAACATTCACGCGCCGGTGATTATTGCTATTCCTATGCCACTGATGGAAATACCGTAGAACTGCGTCGTCAAGTGCATGCCAAGCATGCTCGCGGCAAATTTTGTCCGATTCGTGAAGCGACTATTCAAGTTATCGGGGGCACGTATTGTGTCCAGTCTGTTAGGCGCAAAGAAAACAATGGGAAAATTTATCCCAAAGTTACTTCTATAATTATAACTGCCGACGCCAATAAAGCGGAGGTGGCTAAAATTATTGATCAAATGATGCGTTAAATTGTAATGTAGATTTTAAAATTTTGGAGCGGTCTTTATTTATTTAGAGACCGCTTTTATTTTTTTATTAGTATTTCTGATTATTTAGAGTTATAATAAATTTGTAAATATTTTTATGGTAACTTTATGATTAAATATTATCAACGCACTGTTAAAGACAATAAGCTTAAAAAATTAGCCGAGTTTCAAATCGGTAGTTTAGTATATGTTAGCGATCCCAGCGAGGAGGAGGTTGAGTTTATTTCTAAAAAATTTTCCCTGGAAGAAGGCCTGATTATGGATGCGCTTGATCCTTACGAATCGCCGCGTATGGAAATTAAGAAAAATGCGGCTTATATTTTTTCGCGCATTCCCGAGCTTAAAGAAAGTTTGCGGCAAATTTCTACTTTCCCGGTAATGTTTTGCGTCGGTAAGGATTTTTTAATGATTGTGTCGCGTAAGAATCCCGACTTTTTAATTTCCGTAGTTGATAAACGGAAAAAGTATTTCACAACCCAGAGGACTAAATTATTTTTACGTTTATTTTCTGAGATGGAAGGCTTGTATAGCGACTTATTGAACAAAATAAATAAACGAATAAATTATTTTTCCCTTAATGTCGGTAATTTTAAAGACCAGGATATTATTAATTTTGTTAACTATGAAGTGGTCTTGAATGATTTTATTAACGCTCTTTTGCCTCTACGCCATGTTCTGACTAATATCCTGGGTGGAAAAACTTTAGAGCTATATCAAGATGATAAAGAGCTGGTTGAAGATTTGCAGCTTAATAATGAACAGTTAATCGAACGCTCTAAAAGCAACCTGACTAATATCGTTAATATTCGTCAGGCGCATGAAGTTATTTCTACCAACCGTTTAAACAGGGTTATGAAAGTTTTAACCGTTTCCACGGTTATTCTGGCCTTGCCGACTATGATTACCAGCTTTTACGGTATGAATGTCCGTCTGCCTTATGATAAGAGCCCGGAGGCTTATTGGGGGATAATCACCTCAATTGTTATTCTAATCGGGGTTTTATTGATTTTCTTGCGAAAGAAAAAAATAATTTAAATTTTGCGATTTAGTGGCTAATATAAGCCAAAATTACTCTAGACAAATATCTTGACTTAATTTAAATTATGTGCTATTATTAAGTTATTAAATCAAGATTCGAATATCAAGTATTTCTGTCATATATTAAGTGGCCTGAAAGATAATCGGGTCACTTATTTTTTTTATGACAAAAAACGATGACGCTCAGCGTCAAACGCTTGCTTTTTCTGAAAAAGAAAAACCAGCATTTGCTGATTTAGGAATCAGTAATTCAATCTTGGAAATTCTCAAGAAACTTAATTTAGAGTCTCCGACTCCAATTCAAGCTAAGACTATTCCGGCGGCTATTTCCGGCCAGGATATCATTGGTATTGCTCAAACAGGCACCGGCAAGACTTTTGCTTTTGGTATTCCCATGCTCGAAAGACTGGGTAAATTGAAAGGACAAGGCTTGATTATCGCTCCTACTCGCGAGTTAGCCCTGCAGGTTGAGGAGAGTATTAAAAAGCTCGGTCAGCCTTTGGGTCTGCGCACCGCGGTTTTAATCGGTGGTGAATCCTTAGATCGCCAGCTTTTTCATTTACGCAAGAAACCGCATATCGTGGTAGCCACCCCCGGTCGTTTAATTGACCATTTAAAGCGCCATACTTTTAAGTTAGACCAAGTGAACACATTGGTGCTTGATGAAGCTGACATGATGTTAGATATGGGTTTTGCACCGCAAATCAAAGAAATTCTAGATCAGATGCCAGCGGCGCGCCAAACAATGTTGTTTTCCGCGACCATGCCGGCAGCAATTGTAAAAATCGCAGCTAATTATATGAAACTGCCGATTAGTATTGAAGTTGCTCCCCAGGGAACCACCGCCGCTCAAATTGATCAAGAAATTTTTATTATCAGAGGTGATGAACGCTTTGAACATTTAGTAAAAGTTTTAGCTACTTATTCTGGTTCAGTTTTAGTTTTTGTGCGCACTAAGCACGGAGTTAAGACTCTAACTATGAAACTAAAAGCATTGGGACAGCGAGCCACGGAAATACATTCCAACTTATCCTTAAGTCGCCGCCGCGCCGCACTTGACGCCTTTAAATCTCAAAGAGAACGTATTCTAGTAGCGACTGATGTTGCCGCTCGGGGTTTGGATGTTAATGGAATTGAACTGGTAGTTAATTATAATCTCCCGGATAATTCTGAAGATTACGTTCATCGTATCGGCCGCACGGCTCGTGCTGGTAAATCCGGTAAAGCGATTAGCTTTGCCACTATGGATGAGCGCAAAGAAATTATGGCGATTGAAAAATTAATTAATAAAAGTATTAAACGAACAGAGTTTGTCGCTTTTTCTAAGGAAAGAGCGGCGGTTTCTGGCTCTAATAATTCTAGCCAAGTAAGAAGGAAGTCTTTTTCTGGTAAGCCATTTGTTAGCCATAAAACCGGAGGAGCACAACAATTTCGTAGTCGTAGTGCTGAAGCCAAACCATTTCGTGAACGAAGCGCAGATGCCAAACCATTTCGCCCCAAGCTTTCAGCCAGCGCGGCGGCTCGACGCAGTCACCCAACATCTGGTAGTGGGCGTCCGGCGGCTAATAGACGTCCGACCGGCCAGCCTTTTTTTGGAAAAGCGGTGGCGCCGAAATTTAAAAGAAGCTTCGCTAAATAGAAGAAATTTTTTTGAATGTAAAAATAACAAGAGACCCTCAATCGGGTCTCTTTTGTTTTAAAAATAGAGGGAATGGGAAAAATATGTTAAAATAAAAAAAACCGCCCTTTTAAATAAGATGCGGTTTAAGTAACATGAAATTAAAATTTTTCAAAAAATTAGCGTTGTCAGTCCAGAGTCCTTTTTAATAATTGGATATCCTTTAGAACGATTTTAGCAGCTTCCTCGTGTTGCCGCGCTATAAAAAGCGCCTCTTCAATTTTTTGGTCGAGCTCCATTTTTGCCATAAATCCCCAGATCCCAGGTGGTAAAGGATACTCCCGATAACGAGTCGCCTTCTGACAATATAAATGTGCATTTTTTATTGAAGTATGAAAATAATCATACACATAAGGGGCGGCCAGCTCTATGTAGCGACGACGACTAATAGTTAGGGGGTATAAGTGAATAATCATCAGGCCGATAATAATAACACTAAAATTAAAGCCCACTAAAATTAGTTGTTTGGCATCGTTTAAATTGTCGCTAATAATATAGGGAAGATTTAAATACATTAAAAGGAGTAGGCACTTCCGAAAAATGTTTTTTGCCGCCCTTTGTCTTAGAAGCTTAATGTAGCTAATCAGTTCCTTGTTTCTCATTTTTTTTGTTCTTGGTTTTTTCATGACGGATATGTTTTTGGTTGTTAAATTGCGATTTTTTACGATTAAAGTATAGTATAATTTTATTAAGTTTTTGTCAATAATCAATATGCCAATACATGAAGGTAGAATTAGGGGCTTAGCGGTCGCCTTAATCAGACAGGGTAACAAAATTTTAGTTTCTCCTGGTCACGATGATATTAAGGGAACGGATTTTTACCGCCTACTGGGAGGCGGAATTGAATTTGGAGAAACTAGCGAACAGGCAATCAAAAGGGAAATTCATGAAGAATTAAACGCAGAATTAGAAAATCTTAAATTGTTAGAAGTCGCGGAAAATATTTTTATTTATAATAATCAGGCTGGCCATGAAATCGCTTTTATTTATGAGGCCGAGTTTGTTGATAAAAGCCTCTATCAACAAGATAGTTTTAAAATTATTGATGGCGGTGAGGAATTTGAGGCAATCTGGGTAGAAATAAATGAAAGCAACTCTGACAAATTATTCCCAGGCAATTGGCAAAAAATAAATAAGCTATTTTAATTTTTCAAATATATGAAAACTTTAATTATTTTTGATTCAATGTACGGGAATACAGAAATAATCGCTCGCGATATCGCTAAGGCCTTTCCGCCAGAAAATACGCGCCTGCTCAATGTTAAAGAGGTAAAAGTTGCCGATTTATTGGAAGTCCAACTTTTAATTGTTGGTTCGCCGACTTATGGTGGGCGCCCCAAACAAGAAACTCAAACATTTTTAGAAATGATTCCGGCCGCCGCTTTAAGCGGCAAGAAAGTAGCCGCCTTTGATACCAGGTTTCTAGCCAAAGAACAAAACTTTGGTTTGCGGATTTTAATGAAAACAATTGGTTATGCCGCTCCGCGAATTTTAAAAATTTTAGTTGCTAAGGGTGGGGAGGTAGCTTCATCCCCAGAAGGTTTTATTGTTCAAGGTAAGAAGGGCGCGCTTAAAGATGGTGAGAGGGAGCGGGCCACTCTTTGGGGAAAAAACTTGTCGTTATCTTAAAAAAGTATTAAACTTATAGTAGTTAATATTAAACTAAAATATAAAAAAAGTATGAACAAAAAAGGTTTTACCTTGATAGAGCTTTTAGTGGTAATTGCTATCATTGGACTATTAACAACCATGTCTGTTTTGGCCCTGCAATCGTCTCGAGCCAGAGCGCGTGACGCTAAACGTTTGAGCGATGTCAAACAATTACAAACCGCTCTTGGTTTGTATGAGCATGATGCCCAGTCTTATCCGGCAACAGCTAGTATTACTCCGGGTGCATCTATCAGTTATAATGGTGTCGTTTACATGGCACTTGTTCCTGCTCCGCCAATTCCTGACGATGGTTGTTCTGGTTCAGCCGCCTATACTTACGCTATGCAAACCGTTAGTGGCGATCAAACTTCATACACGCTTAAGTATTGCTTAGGCGCTACCACCGCAGAAATTCCTTCCGGTCTTAATGTCGCTACTCCGGCCGGGATTACTAGCGAATAATATAAAATATTTTGATGGATATTTACCAGGAGTCATTAGCGCTTCATAAAAAATATCGAGGAAAATTGGAAGTTCGGAGCAAAGTGCCGCTTGGCAGCCGCTCCGAACTTTCTTTGGCTTATAGCCCCGGAGTGGCAGAAATTTCTCGAGCAATCGCCGCAGATAAATCCTTGGCAAACACCCTAACTCTTAAAGGCAATACCGTTGCAGTGGTTAGCGATGGTAGCGCTATTTTAGGTTTAGGCAACCTAGGCCCTGAAGCTGCTTTGCCGGTTATGGAAGGGAAATGTGTGCTTTTTAAGGAATTTGCCGGCGTTGATGCTTTTCCAATTTGTATTGCTACCCAAGACGAGGAAGAAATTATCAAAACGGTTAAATTAATTGCTTCTAATTTTGGTGGCATTAATCTGGAGGATATTTCGGCGCCTCGTTGTTTTAATATTGAAGCTCGCCTGAAAGCAGAGTTAGATATTCCGGTAATGCACGATGACCAACACGGAACAGCAACCGTTGTTTTGGCTGGCCTCATAAATTCTTTAAAATTACGAGGGCTTAGCAAAACTGAGGCGCAATTGGTTATTAGCGGCGCGGGGGCGGCTGGCGATGCCATCGCTAAGCTTTTATATGATTATGGTTTTGTAAATATTATTGCAATTGATCGCGAAGGCGCTATTTACGAAGGTCGTCCCGGTTTAAATGAGGCAAAAATTAAACTAGCGTCCTTCACTAATCGCGAAAAAAAGTCTGGCCACTTAGAAGAAATTATTAAAAATACTCATGTTTTTATTGGCGTCAGCGCTCCGGGAATTCTGAGTCCGGAAATGGTACAAACAATGGCCGAGAAACCAATTATTTTTGCGCTCGCCAATCCGGTTCCGGAAATTATGCCTGACGTGGCTGAAGCTGCCGGCGCTTTTATTGTGGCTACTGGACGTAGTGATTTTAAAAATCAAATCAATAATGTTTTGGCTTTTCCGGGCATTTTCCGGGGAGCGCTTGATAATAAAGTTAAACAGATTACCGATGTAATGCTTGTTAGGGCTGCCGAAAATTTAGCCGCTTTGGTTACTGCCCCGAGTCGGGAATTAATTTTACCGGATCCCTTTGATAAACAAGTCGCGCTGGCGGTCGCACGGGCCATTTTTGAATAATAAAAAAGCTAAATTTATATATAATTATTAATTATAAAAAAATATGAAAAAACTAATCGCTATCTCTTTAGCGGCCGTAATGATTTTTTCCTTCGTTGCCTTGTCTCCTATTTTAGCGGAGCAAAATCAGGAACAGGAGCAGGAACAAGAGCGGGAGCGTGAAGCCGTAAGCACAACGGCAGAGAAGTCAGAGTCTAATGACATTAAGACTCGACAATTAATGTCTAGTTTGGAGAAGATTCTTACTCCCGAGCAGATTAAAAATTTTACTAACATCGTCAAGCAGGGAAATAGTCTTTACGGTGTTCGTAAAATGGCTAGCACTACAGAAACTGAACGCTTGGCCAGTACGACTCCGAAAAAAGTTGATGGTAATGCTAATAACCTATCCAGCCAATTTGAAAAAATTGCCGCCCCTTGGTTGTTAAATCAGTATGAGCAGATTAAAAAAGTTGGGACTGCTCTTTGGGGTCTAAAGAAAATGGATGCCAATAAAAATCAAGAACAAAAAAAGGCTAGCTCTACCCCGAAATATATAACGGCTACCGAATCCGCTTGCGTTACTAGCGCCATTAAAACTAAAGATACTGCTCTTAAAACTAATAATGAAGCAACTTCTTTAGCTTTTAATGCTGCTATTTCCAGCCGTACTGCTTGTCAAGAAGCGGCAATTAACGCCACCACAGCAGCCACTTCCACTACCGACTTAATAAAGCAACAGCGCTCTGAACTCCAACTTTGTTTACAAGCTTTTAAAGAAAGCGCTCATGGCGTTAAGGAAAAGGCAGCTGCTAATCATAAGACGGTTTGGACTGCTTATCTCAATGAACTCAAGGTTTGTGGAAGTTCCGCTAGCGCTACCGAGGCCTTAATGGTTGAAGACGGCGGGGGTGACATCCTTGAAGGAGTTATGGAATAAAAATTGAATTAAAATTAGAAAATTAAAAAGGTATTCTGCGAAGAATACCTTTTCGGTTATTGAGGAGGCAGTGTAATCATTGCTAATGAGTTGGAAATAAGAGTCAAAATTTTGACCAAAATTTCGTTAGCAAGATTAACTGTCTCTGGAGGCAAACACCATCTGAGTACTAGAATGGCTAATAGTAGAGCGAAAAAATTCTTAAACATATGTTTAAGGATTAGGGGTAAAGATTTAATATCTTTTTACCCCCAGCAAATTTTAGCTGCTGCCATTGGTTTGCCCTATATATATTTTTAGAAAGAACTAATTATACAATAGCAAATTATTTAATTTTTGTCAAGTGGTTTAATTTAGCCTAAAATCTGCTATAATTAAGCTTAACTTTAAGTTTTATATTTAAATTTATTTTATGTCCCCAAAAATTTATTTACGCATACTTCAGGGAGCTTTGATAACCTCATTATTTTTTGTCTTATTTGTTTTTTCCGGACTCCTGTTTCCTTATATCAGCTCCAAGCAGCTGCCTTTTAATATTTTGATGGAAGCGCTCGCCGCTATTTGGCTAGTTTTTATTTGGCGTTATCCGGATTTTCGTCCGCGGCTTAATTTAATGATTTACGGATTACTGGCCTATTTTACCGCCATCCTGCTTTCTTGTTTTACTGGCGTTGATTTTAATTTGAGTTTTTGGGGAGACATTGAAAGATTGCTTGGGTTTTTTCAAATTTTCCATTTTCTAATTTTTTTCTTTATTTTAATTACAGTTTTTCGAAGTTGGCCAGAGTGGCGCGCACTTTTATTTTCATCAGTTATTGTTGCCGTGATTGTCAGCCTTTGGGGCTTATTGGGAAAAAATTCTTATAGTACTATCGGTAACACCGCCTATGTGAGTGGTTATTTGATTTTTAACTTATTTTTTAGCGCTCTGTTATTTTTGCGTACCCGCTCTAATTGGCGCTTCGCTTATTTGGTGCCGATTTTATTGATGCTTTTACAGTTTAAAAATATGCATACTTCTGGCGCGATTATTGGGCTGGCGGCAAGCATCTTCTTAATTATTCTTTTGGTTGGGATTTTAACCATTAACAAAAAACTTAAATATAGTTTATTGGGAGTTTTTGCTTTAGGGGTAATAGCCATAATTTTTCTATTTTCCCAGCAGCACGCTGCTTGGTTTGAAACTAGCTTTTTACGAAATTTAACCGCGCAAAAGGCAACCTTTCAGACACGTTTGCTCTCTTGGGAGGGGGCGGCTAGAGATTTCAAATATCATCCTTTGTTGGGAACAGGTTTTGGTAATTACGCCATTATTTTTGATAAGCAATTTAACCCTAAGTTTCTTAACTATGATCGAGTGGAGACTTATTTTGATAGAGCTCATAATAATCTAATTGATATTGTTTCCACAACCGGACTAGTCGGGCTAATTACTTATTTAAGCATCTTTGTGTTTGTGTTGCGCTATCTTTATTTAGGACTAAAGAAAAATGGTTTTAAAATAAGCCAGGAGGCCGCCGGTCGTCGTAATTTAGAAATAATATTTATACTGGGGTTGCTTACGGCTTATTTCATCCAAAATCTTGCGGTCTTTGATTCATTGGTAACTTATATTGCTTTGATGATAATTCTTGGGTTTGTTTATTGGTTACCTAAGGAGGAGGCCCTGGCGGTAGAGGAATCAAATCAAATACAAGTGTCGAGTTTTTTAAAGAATGAAGAACGGGAATGGCTAGCTTTGGCTGGCCTATCAATTATCGCTTTAATTGCTATTTTTCAGTTTAATGTTAAGCCTTTGAAGATGATGAGTGGAGTGATTACTGGTTATTCAGAAATTTTAAGTGGTAAGAGCGAATTAGGAATTAATGATTTTAAGGCGAGCTTGACGGGCACGCCCTTGGACCGGGATGGACGCTCGGTCTTGATAAATTTAGCTCTTGGTAGCCCCGATTTTTTATCAACTCTAGAATCCAATAAACTTGAGACGGCTTATAATTATATTGTTTCACTTTCGGAGGCTAATTTGGAATATAATCCTCAGGATAATTTAGCTAATTTACAGTTAGCCCAGGTCTATGATTTAGGCGGACGCATTTTTTATCAAGATCAAACGAAGGGTCGGGAATATTTTAATAAAGCTATTGCTCAAGTTGAGAAAGCAATTAATGCCAGCCCCGGTCGGATTCCAGTTTATTTTGCTAAAGCCCAATCTTTATTTTTGAGTGGCCAGGTTGATGAGGCAATTGAGGTTTTAAATTATGCTGCCAGCTTAAATCCGGATTTCCCCTACACTTATTGTCGTTTAGCTCAAGTTTATATTATGGGTGACAAAATGGATCAAGTTAAGGACAGTTTAGATAAATGCGTTGATGGCGAAGCGGCTGGGCAGCTCGGTTCCGGTAATTCTTTAATGAGCGCAGCCTCTTATCTAGTTGAGCAAAAAGATTTTCCTCGGGCGATAAAAGTTGTAGAAAAACTGACAGAAAACTATGGCAATAACGCTGACGTTTGGTTTAATTTGACTAAGCTTTATTTGATTGTCGGCGATATTGATAAAGCCGCGGTAGCGGCAGAGAAAACAATTGCGATTGATGCTAAATATCAAAAACAAATTGAAGATTTATTTCCAGCTAACTAAAATAAGCCCTTTAAAGAACCGCTCCTTCTATTGACAGGAGCTGTTTTTTAGTATATATTTAAACCCACGTACATTTTAAAAAAAAGGATAAAAATGAAAGAAAGAACAGATGAAATCGTAGGGAAAATTGACCCTAAAGTTATGGATCGCATTGAGGAGCTAAAGAAGAAAGTGGAAGATTCGCGTCAGAAACACTACCCCTTAAATGTTATCAGAATTCGTTGTAATGGTTATTTTCGCGAATTCCTTCGGGATTATGACCGTAAAAAGTTTGCTTTCGCCCCCGGCGATATTTTGATTGATCATAACAACGTTATGTTTATCTGCCTGGGTATTGGAAAATCTCCCGATCAAATGGAGGGAGAAGTTTTATGGTTCTTGTCCGAAAGAGACAAAGAACCGCATTATTTTTCCGAACACATGTCTGAAAGCGCAAAAAGAAATTACTCGCTGGTGTTAGCAGCGTAATATCTGAATTTTGTCATTTTGGAAACCCGTCTTTTTTTTGAAGGCGGGTTTTTTCTTGGCTTGAAATTTTGCCCGTAAAAGCTATAATAAAAGTACTTATAGATTATTTAACGATTTACATATGCAAGTATATTTAGATAATGCCGCCACGACTAAGTTGGATCCGCGCGTCATGAAGAAAATGGAGCCTTATTTTATGAAAGAATATGGCAATGCTTCCTCTATCCATGATTTAGGCCAGAGCGCTTTTCGGGACTTGATAAAGGCTAAAGAAAAAGTCTCCAAGTTAATTGGTGGTGAGACAAATGGTGTAATTTTTACTTCCGGCGCGACCGAGGCCAACAACTTAATTATTAAAGGCGTCGCCTTAGCAAATAGAAGCGAGAAAAAAAATAAAATTATTATTTCTAGTATTGAACATCCTTGTGTGATGGAGTCGGCCAAATTTTTAGCGCGTGCCGGTTTTAAAGTGGAGTTTATTCCAGTTAACTCTGAGGGTTTGATTGAAATAAAAGAATTGGAAAAATTAATTGATAAAGAGACGATTTTAGTTTCAGTTATGGCGGTTAATAATGAAATTGGCACGATTCAGGATATTGCGGCCCTAGCCAAGATTGCTCACGCTCATGGTGCTTATTTTCATACTGACGCCGTTCAGGCTGTTCCGTATTTAAAATTAGACGTCAAAAAGATGGGCATTGATTTTTTAAGCTTATCGGCTCATAAATTTTATGGCCCCAAGGGTGTAGGAGTGGCTTATGTTAATCGTCAAGTTAAAGTCCAGCCGCAAATTATCGGTGGCGGGCAAGAAGACGGACTCCGAGCCGGAACCTATAATTTACCGGGAATTATTGGCTTGGCCGAAGCCTTGGAATTAGCCTATAAAGAAAGAGCTATTTATTTAAAGAAAGTCACGGCTTTACGTGATTATTTTTGGCAGAAAATTAAACAAGAAATTCCGGAATTGAAGCTTAATGGCAGTTTAAAAAAACGTGTTCCTGCCAACTTAAATATCATGTTCGGCTATATTGAAGGCGAAGCCATTTTAATGGACCTTTCTTATAAGGGGGTTTATGTTTCCACCGGCTCCGCTTGTTCGGCTTCGGATTTGCGCGCTTCCTATGTTTTGAAATCAATGGGTCTGGATAAGAATTTTTTAAACAGCAATATTCGTTTTTCGCTTGGTCGTTTTAATAACAAAGAGGGAATTGATTATACAATTCGCGCCTTAAAGGCAACGGTTAAACGCTTACGCAGCTTTTCACCGATTAATTAATTTAAATATTATATGGCTTTGAATTATACCAAGAAAACTTTAGATAACTTTCTTAAACCGAAGAACGTCGGTAAAATTAATAAACCGGACGGTTATGCGCAAATCGGCAATATGGTTTGCGGTGACCAGTTGGATTTTTTTCTGAAAGTGGAAAAGGGAAAGATTAAAGATGTTAAATTCTTGTCTTTCGGTTGTGCTTCCAATATCGCGACCGCCTCGGTGCTCACCGAAAAAGTGAAAGGCATGACCGTTGTGGCCGCCAAAAAATATCCCTGGCAGAAAGTAGTCGCTGAGCTTGGCGGTTTGCCTAACCAAAAAGTTCATTGTTCGGTCATGGCGGTTGATGGTTTGAAAAAAGCGATTGCTGACTATGAGAAGAGCCAGCCGGTGGCTAAAAAGAAAGCGACCGTTAAGGCGAAAAAAGTAGCGCCGAAAAAATCAATATCTAAGAAAAATCTGGCGTCGAAAAAGCAAGCTAGCAAGAAAAAATAATTAAACAAAAACACCCCTGACGGGGTGTTTTTTGTATTTCCAATCTATTTAGATCTATTAGAATCTCTTTTCTAGAGGGCGGGCTTCGTTAACAACGACACGGCGTCCGTCTAATTCTTGATTGTTGTACATCGCGATCGCGGCATCCGCGTCAGCGTCATTTTCCATCTCGACGAAACCAAAGCCTTTAGAGCGATGGGTCATGCGATCGGTGATGATTACGGCGGAGAGAACTTTTCCGGCTTTAGCAAAAGCTTCAGCTAGACCTTCTTCAGTTGTCTTGAAAGACAAGCCACCGATAAATAATTTTTTCATCTTGTTTGACTATACTTATTTTATAAATGTAAGACGACCTTTGATTAAAGAAAAAGGCGGATTAGGATCCGCTCTTTCTTTAAAAAATGCTTACCTATAGGCTATTATATCCTATTTCTGTGGATAAGTCAATATTAGGAAATAATGACTTTAACACCTGGAGTCATAGAAGCGGCAATGCTGATATTTTTCAGGAAGCTGCCTTTAGCAGAACTCGGTTTAGCTTTTCGAACAGTTTCTAAGAGAGTTTGGTAGTTTTCAGCCAATTTTGAGCTCTCAAAACTGATTTTACCAATAACGGCGTGTAAGTTGCCGGTATCGTCATTTTTGAAGCTAATTTTGCCCTTTTTGAGCTCCTCAACGGTCTTCACTGGGTTCATGGTAACAGTATCGTTCTTAGGAGAAGGCATTAAGCCTCTAGTGCCTAAGATTTTAGCAATGATTGCTAAGTTTTTCATCATTCCTGGTTCAGCGATAGCGACCTCAAAGTCAGTTTTTTCAGTCTTTTTAATTTCCGCCACTAATTCTTCGCCGCCAACGAAATCGGCACCAGCAGCCTTAACAGCTTTTTCATTTTCCGGAGAGACAAAGGCGGCAATTTTAACAGTTTTACCAGTACCATTAGGCAAGCTAACGGCGCCGCGAACTTGTTGGTCACCCTTTTTAGTATTAATTCCTAGACGGAAGTGGACTTCTACGGAAGCGTCAAATTTAGTTTTACTTAATTTTTTAACAATTTCCAAAGCCTCGTTAATGCTATAAGCTTGGTTTTTGTCGTAAACAGTAGAAAAGTCTTTCTTTTTAGCTACGGCCTTAACAACCGGAGCGGCTTTTTTTGAACTTTTCTTAACTTTTTCAGCTTTTTCTTTAGCCATATATTTTTCGTGGTTTAACGTCAGCGACTGTCTTAATGACAGAGCCTAACTCCCACAATTAATTATTATTTTTTAATTTCGACGCCCATTTGTCTGGCGGTGCCGGCGATAATGTTCTTGGCAGCCTCAATGTCGCGCGCATTTAAGTCAGGCATCTTAGCGAGAGCGATTTCCTCCAATTGCTTTTCAGTAATGGAACCAATCTTCTCAGTTAAGGGTTTGCCGGAACCCTTTTTAATTCCTGCGGCTTTTTTGATAAGTTCACTAGCTGGGGAAGTCTTTAAGATGAAGTCAAAGCTTCTATCCTCATAAACCGTAATTTCTACCGGTACAATATCACCCATTTTATCCTTAGTTTTGTCATTAAACTGTTTGCAGAATTCGGCAATGTTTAAGCCGTGTTGACCTAAAGCCGGACCGACTGGAGGAGCTGGGTTAGCTTGACCGCCGGCAATCTGTAATTTTATTTTTGTCTTTATCTTTTTTGCCATATTAATTGCTTTTTTCTGACGTAGAAGCGTCGCCAGGGTTTATTATAATTCTTAATTAAACTTTTTTAATCTGTAAGAAATCAAGTTCTACCGGAGTTTCACGGCCGAAGAGGGAAACGGACACCTTAACTTTACCTTTAGCCTCATCAACGGCAGTAACTTTACCTTCCATGTTCTTAAATGGGCCCTCATTGATTTTAACCGGAGAGCCAATAATCACGTCGATTTGGAATTTAGGATCTTCTACGCCCATTCTCTTTTGCAGAGACTTAACTTCGGCTTCGCCGATTGGGGTAGGGATGGTGCCGGTACCGATAAAGCCGGTAACATTTGGTGTATTTCTGACAATATACCAAGATTCATCGGTTACCACCATTTCTACTAAAATATAGCCGGGAAAGATTTTTTCTTCAGTGACCTTGCGTTTACCGTTTTTAATTTTAATTTTTTTCTCGGTCGGAATTAAAATGTTGAAAATTTTGTCTTCCATGTCCAAGGAATCAACCCTTTGTTTGAGGTTTTGCGCGACGTTTTCTTCGTAACCGGAGTAAGTATGGATAACGTACCAGCGTCGGCCTTGATTTAAAAGTTGTTTGGCCATAAATTTTTGCTTTAAGAACTATTTATTTTTTTTAAACGATGAATTGAAGACCTAAATTGAAAACAAAGTCCAGAGCGCCTAAAAAGACGGCAACGGCTAGACTAATCCCAATTACCAGGATTGTGTAGTTGTAGGTTTCTTTCTTGGTCGGCCAAGTCACTTTTTTCATCTCGGAGACAGACTCCTTGATATAATTGGTTAATTTGTTCATATTGACTAAAAATAGGTAATTAAAAATAGCCTTTTGGCCACTTTTTTATCTACTAAAATGATACAAAATAGTGTGACACTTGTCAAGGCTTGCCGGGACTTGGTTTTATTGCCTTTTGCCTTTAAACCATATACAATAGAAATATAAGCGAAATCAGCCTTTCTGGTTTCTCTTCTTAAGTTTAATATTTAAATATGGTTAGCCCAAATTTGATTAGACGTAAAGAGGCTGAAGAGCCCGTGGAGATTAATAGTAATACCAAGAAACTTTTTCAAGTTATTTATAGTGAGCAAAATGCTAAAGAGGAATCAGATCAGGATGCCCCGGTTATTAGAGTTTCGCAATTAATTTCGCGTTTGGCCTTTGTTTATGAAAAAGTAAGAAATGCTGTCGATTATGAGGAGGATCATCTTTTGCGCAAGAACGCGATTGCTAGAATTTTACATCGCCAGGTAGTAATTGAAGGTGTTTTAAAAGACGTTAGCAGCGAAGAGCTTTCTAAGCACCTTTTGGTAGAATTAATTCGTGGCGGCTACTTGCCAAATAATAAAGTCCCGGAAAGTAAAATTTCCGAAGTAGCCTTGATGTTGGAAAAATATATTCGTCTGAAGAATCAAATTTCTTTAAAAATTACCCCGGCTTTAAATATTCATTCCGATATTGTTGAAGCTAAAGATCATTTAAATGAAAAAAATAGTCTTGTTCGCTGGCTGCTTAACACGGCGGCTTGTGAAATTGAGGAAATTCTAGCACCCAATAAAACTAAGCAGGTGATTGTCAGTAACATGTTTGACATTTTATCTAGCGATATTGTTTTGCCCAAAGAATTACCTTACGAGAATGATTTAGAAATTCAAATTTATTTAAGCATCGGCCGTAAATTTTTGAAATTTGATAAGGAAATGCTTAGTTTTGTTTTGTTTAAATATTATAATGATTCATGGTTGGAGATTGGACATAATGATAAATTTAGCGCCGAGGATGAGAAAAATATTCAGAAAATCGCCGCCAATATTAAAGAGCTTAATGATAAGATTGAGGCTCAGCTAGTCCATCCACTAGCCAAACAACTGGATAAAATCGTTAGACGTTATTCTTTATATTTTAATGTTCTTCTGGAAACAGTAGAGAGTGATCCGGCAAAAGTTTATGGTGAAATTCAAAAAGGCGAAAAAGGCTTCCTGAACTTGGTCCGCAAAACCTGTGAAAGAAAATATGGCAAAGCTAAATCACGTTTATGGCGGGCAGCGATGCGTAGTATTATTTATATTTTCTTAACCAAGTCCATCTTCGTCTTTTTAATTGAAGTCCCGGCTATTCACTGGTTTAAGGAGCCTTTAAACCCGATTTCACTGGCGATTAATGTTGCTTTTCCAGCCGTTTTATTATTTTTTATTGTTTTGATGACGCAAAAGCCACAGAAAAATAATACTGACATGATTGTTGAGGGCATCAAGGAAATTTCTTTTATTGGCCGTGAGAAGAAGCAGCCGTTAATTTTACGCCTACAACGTAAAAGAGGTTTTTGGGCCAGCGCGATTTTTAATCTTATTTATTCCGCCTCATTTCTGTTCTCGCTTTACATTATTATTAAGGGCCTAAGCTTTATTGGTTTTAATTGGGTAAGTATTACTATTTTCTTATTCTTTTTAGCCTTTGTGAGCTTCTTCAGTATTATCGTTTCCCGCGGTGTCAAGGATTTAATGATTATTGAACGCCAAGAAAATTTAGGCACCTTTATTATTGATCTGTTCTATATGCCGATTATTTTAGTCGGACGCTGGCTGTCAAATAATATGTCACGTGTTAATATCTTTATCTTTATTTTTGATTTTATTATTGAAGCCCCCTTTAAAATTTTAGTGGAAGTAGCTGAGGATTGGACTAAATATGTTCGCGAACGCCGCGATAACATGGAATAATTATGGGGATATTAAGAGTTGTCGGCACCCCGATTGGGAATCTAGAGGATATCAGTCTGCGCGCTTTAAGAATTTTTAAAGAGTCGGATTTTATTTTATGTGAAGATACGAGAGTAACGCGCAAACTTTTGGATAATTATGAAATTAAAACGTCGACTATTTCCTATCATCAGCATTCTGGAGAGCTTAAAGTCGATAAAATTTTAGCGCTCTTGGAAGAGGGGAAAAATTTGGCTTTGGTAACTGATGCCGGCACGCCGGGTATTTCCGATCCGGGAGGGAAGTTAGTATCTGTGGTTAGAGAAAAGCTGGGCGAGAGTGTTAAAATAGAGAGTGTCCCCGGACCAACGGCGCTGGCAACCGCGATTTCTATTGCCGGTTCCGGTTTTGATCGCTTTTTATTTTTAGGATTTTTGCCGCATAAGAAGGGCCGACAAACAATGCTGAAAGAAATTAGCAGTAGCGCTTATCCGGTAATTGTTTACGAATCAAAGCATCGAATTGTTAAATTACTCGAGGAATTAGAAACTTTTAATGAGAATAAAAAACCCTATCAAGTGACCGTTGGTCGCGAGCTGACAAAAATGTTTGAGAGTCTTTATGAGGGCAGTGCCGCGGAAATTTTAGCCGAGCTGCTCAAAGATGCTAATAATTTAAAAGGCGAATTTGTGGTGATTATTAAAAAACCAAATTCCAAAGATAAATATGAATAAAAAATTTTATATTACTACTACCTTGCCTTATATTAATTCCGAGCCGCATATTGGTTTTGCGGCGGAAATTATCAAGGCCGATGTCGTCGCCCGTTATCGACGCCAGTTAGGCGACGAGGTATTTTTCAATACCGGCACCGATGAACATGGTTTGAAAATATTTATGAAGGCTAAAGCAATGGAGATGCCGGTTCAGGAATATTGCGATTTGTATTCAGCTAAATTCAGGCCCTTAAAAGAAGCTTTGAATTTGAGTTATGATAAATTTATTCGCACTACCGATGAACATCATATCGCGGCGGCTCAAGAATTTTGGCGACGCTGTGAAAAAAATAGCGATATTTATAAGAAAAATTATCAAGTAAAATATTGTATTGGCTGTGAAATGGAAAAAACAGATTCAGAATTGGAAAATGGACGCTGTCCTTTGCATGCTGGCATGGATTTGGAAATTATTGATGAAGAAAATTATTTTTTTAAATTTTCCAAATATCAAGATAAGTTGCTCACGCTTTATAAAAATAACCCCCACTTTGTTTTACCGGCTAGCCGCTTAAAAGAGATTGAGGCTTTTGTTGGTTCCGGTTTGCAGGATTTCAGTATTTCTCGCCAGAAAGAAAAAATGCCTCACGGCGTGCCCGTTCCTGGAGATGATAGCCAGGTAATGTATGTCTGGTTTGACGCTTTAGTTAATTATATTTCCACGCTTGGGTGGCCGGAAAATGAGGCTAATTTCAATGAATTATGGCCAGGCCTACAAGTTTGCGGCAAGGATAATTTGCGTCCGCAAGCGGCCATGTGGCAGGCGATGTTGATGTCGGCCGGTTTAGCCAACTCTACTCAAGTTTTAGTTTTTGGTTTTTTAACAATTAACGGCGCTAAAATTAGTAAGAGTGCCGGCAATTCGGTTGATCCCTTTGAATTGTCTGCTCAGTATGGCAGCGATGCCGTGCGTTATTATTTGCTCGCGGAAATGTCGCCGTTTGAAGATGGCGATTATTCGGAAGAAAAGTTCCGTACCCGTTATAATGCCGATTTAGCTAATGGTTTAGGAAATTTGGCGGCTCGCGTTTCCAATTTGTTGGAAAAAAATGCCATCAAGACGGATTTAAAAGTTGAACTTGAAGATTCAGACATCCAAAAAACAGTCGGGGCTTTTAAGGAGGCAATGAATGCTTATAGATTTAATGAGGCCTTGCAAGTAATTTGGGAAAAAATTAAAGCGAGCGACGAAACTTTAAGCCGAGAGACTCCTTGGAAGATGACCGATATTCAAGAAATCGCTAAATCCCTGAAGCCGCTGGCGCAAACAATTTTAAACCTCGCTTATTTGTTGGAACCGTTTATTCCGGAGGCCGCGCAAAAAATTCAAAAGCAATTTTTAACTTCGCAAATTACTAAGGGAACAGCTTTGTTTCCGAGGTTAACTTAAAAATATGATAATTTTTGACATCGTCTTAGCCGTTATTTTAGCAACCTTTGTATTTAGCGGTTTAAAAAAAGGCTTAATTCGCTCGGTAGGCAGAATTATTGGTTTAATTATCGGCGCTTATGTTGCCAGTCATTTTTATTTAACCTTTTTTGAATGGGGACATTCGCTCGTCGCTAATCATGAGGCGGGAGGCAAAATTGCCGCCTTTATTATTTTGTTTATTGTGGCCAGCAGTTTGACTAACCTGATTTTCTTTTTAATTGAAAAAGTTTTTAATTTACTGGCAATCATTCCTGGAAGCCGCTACCTCAACAATATTCTAGGAGCCTTACTTGGTTTGCTGGAGGGCTCTTTGTTTTTAGGCTTGCTAGTTTTTGTGGCTTCTCGCTATGCAATCATCGGTAATTTATTGGGCGATAATTTAGCTAAATCCGTAATCGCGCCGTGGTTGCTGAAAGTCGTGGACATTATCCTACCGGTTTTACCGGAAGCCTTAAAGGCGCTTAAATCAATTATTTAAAAGGAGCATGATAAAATTAGAAAAAAAATTGGCTGATTTTAAGCCCTCGGATTTTGATTTGATTTCCGTTTATCTTCATGCTGGCAAAGTTTTAATTTTGCCGACTGATACTATTTATGGTTTAAGCTGCCTGGCGACTGATGCGGAGGCAATTAAAAAAATATTTAAACTGAAAAAAAGGGAAGCACATAAACCTTTAATAACCCTGGTTTCCAGCGTCGCGATGGCTAAGCGTTACGTCCAGTTAGCAAGACCGGAGGCGGAACTTTTAAAGAAGCTTTGGTCTCAGGAGGCGCCGCCCACGACCGTAATTTTAAGAGCTAAAAATAATTTACCGGCAGAAATTATCAGTGATTCCGGCGGGCTTTCTTGTCGTTTGCCTAAATCTGATTTTTTAATTAAAATAATAAAGAAAGCTAATCTCCCCATCATTTCTACCAGCTTAAATTTAAGTGGTGAAGCGCCGTTAATCGCGGTTGATAAATTAGATGATATTTTTTCCGGAAAAAATAAACCAGATTTAATAGTAAACACCGGTTTAGCTAAGAAAAAAAAGCCCTCGCGCTTAGTTGATTTACGAGGCGGGAATTTAAAAATAATTAGAAAATAATATGATGCAAATGAAATATACTCGTCAGCAAATCATTAGTGCCGCATTTTTTTTGGTAGTCACGTTCGGAATTTTTTCCGCTGGCCTATATTTCGGCGATAATCAAAATAAAATAAAAAAAACCGGCATTGCTTATTCCGAAGACGCTAAAAATATAGTTAACGGCGGTCAAGAAGATAGCTTTGATTTTAACTTATACTTTGAAGTTTGGAATACGCTAAAAAGTAATCATGTTGATAAGAACCAGATATCTGATAAAGATTTATTCTACGGTTCTTTGGAGGGCTTGGCCGCAGCCACCAAGGACTCTTACACCGTTTTTATGGATCCTGACACTACTCAAGAGTTCTATGGAGATTTATCAGGAACCTTTGAAGGAATTGGTGCTGAAATCGGCATGAGAAATGATGTCATTACCGTAATTGCGCCCCTGGACGGCATGCCCGCTCAAAAAGCTGGTTTACGTTCCGGTGATAAAATCTACGCTATTAACGGGGAATCAGCTATCGGCTTAACTGTTAATGATGCCGTTAAAAAAATCAGAGGCCCTAAAGGAACTGAAGTTACTTTAACTATTATCAGAGGGGAGAGCAAACCAGCGGATATTAAAATTACGCGTGACCAAATTTTTGTGGCTAGTATTAAAACTGAGATGCGTAAAGATGGCATTTATGTAATTAAGGTTAGCAGTTTTAATAATGACACCGATGATTTACTAAAAAAAGCGGTGGCGGAAATTGTTGCCAAGCAACCTAAAGGCCTAATCTTGGATTTACGTAATAATCCGGGAGGTTATTTAGAGGCGGCCGTTAATATGGCTAGTGAATGGGTTGCAGAAGGACCGGTGGTCGCGGAACAATTTGGAGAAAACAAGCGTGAAGAACATTTTTCTAACGGCAGCGCCAAGCTTAAGAATTTTAAAACTGTAGTTTTGATAAATCAGGGAAGTGCTTCGGCCTCAGAAATTGTCGCTGGCGCCTTGAGAGACTATAAGAAGGCCACTTTAGTTGGAGAAACAAGTTTTGGTAAAGGCTCGGTCCAAACTATTAAAGATTTAAGCGACGGCTCTTCTTTGAAGGTGACGGTAGCTAAATGGCTGACTCCGGCTGGAGACTCTATTAATGACAAAGGCATAGAGCCGGAAATAAAAATTGAATTGACTGAAAATGATGTTAATAAGGATTTAGACCCTCAGATGCAGAAAGCGATTGAATTAATAATTCCTAAGAAAAAATAACTTGTAGGCGATGAGGTTTCTTGTCGCCTATTTTAAAATATCTTATTATGTCAAAATTGCCAGTAAAAACTAAAAAAAATAAAAACTCAAACCCTGACCCTAAATATATTTTTGTGGTCGGCGGGGTGATGTCCGGAGTCGGAAAAGGAGTAACCACCGCTTCCATCGGCCAAATTTTACAAGCTCGCGGCTATAATGTGAGTGCTATCAAAATGGACCCCTACATTAATGTGGATGCCGGGACTATGAATCCGATTGAGCATGGCGAAGTTTTTGTAACCGAAGATGGCGATGAAACCGACCAGGATATTGGCAATTATGAACGCTTCCTGAATAAAAATATTTATAAAGAAAATTACATGACTACCGGTCGTGTTTATCAAACGGTCATCGCTCGGGAAAGAAATCTGGAGTATAAAGGGAAGTGTGTTCAAGTAGTTCCTCATATTCCAATGGAAATAAGAGATCGAATTGAACGCGCCGTTCAAAAAACCGGGGCCGAGATTATGATTATTGAAATTGGCGGCACAGTCGGTGAATATGAAAATCTGTTATTTTTAGAAGCAGCGCGGGTTATGAAATTATATAAACCCAAAGACGTTTTATTTGTAATGGTTTCTTATCTGCCGATTCCGAACAAAATTGGGGAAATGAAAACCAAGCCGACTCAACATGCTGTTCGCAATTTGCAAAGTGCCGGCATTCAACCGGATTTCTTAGTGGCCCGCAGCGAACGCATGATAGACCAGGCACGTCGCGAAAAACTTTCGATTAACTGCAATGTTGCTCTAGAGAGCGTGATTGCGGCTCCGGACGCCGATTCAATTTATGATATTCCGCTTAATTTTGAAAAAGACAACCTCAGTGAACGTATTTTAGAAAAGTTTAATTTACCAAAAAAGAAAAGTAATAACGAAGAGTGGCAGAAAATGGTTCAGGCTACAAAAATCAAGACCCCGGAAGTAAATATTGGCATTGTCGGGAAGTATTTTGCGAGCGGTGATTTTTCGCTCGGTGATTCCTATATTTCAGTAATTGAGGCCATTAAACACGCCGCCGCCTTTAATAAATGTAAAGTTAAAACTCATTGGCTCGGAGCTGAGGACGTTGAAAAACAAGGAGCCAAGGCCTTTAAAGGCTTGGATGGCTTAATTATTCCTCAGGGCTGGGGCGGACGTGGAGCCGAGGGTAAGATTGAAGCCATTAAATATTGCCGCGAAAAAGGAGTGCCATATTTTGGCTTATGTTATGGCATGCAAATGGCCGTGATTGAATTTGCCCGCAATGTCGCCGGTTTGAAAGAAGCTAATTCGGCTGAAGTAAATCCTAAAACTCCAGACCCAGTTATCCATATCATGCCCGGTCAAGAGAAGCTTATTAAAGAAAAGGGCTATGGCGGCACTATCCGTTTAGGTGGTTGGCCTTGTAAATTGCAGGCTGGGACAAAATTAGAAAAAGCTTATACTAAGTTTACTGATAAGAAAACCGTTTCTGAACGTCATCGCCACCGCTATGAATTTAATAATGATTATCGCAGCCGTTTTGCCGAGCTGGGATTAATTGTCGCCGGGACTTCGCCGGATGGAACGATTGTGGAAGCGATTGAAATTAAAAATCATCCGTTCTTCGTCGGTGTTCAATTCCACCCGGAATACATTTCTCGGCCCTTAGCCCCGCATCCTTTATTCGTGGAATTTATCAAGACTTGTAAGGGAAAGAGATAGAAAATTTAAGCAATTTTAGAAAATAAAAATCCCCGCTTCAATTGAAACGGGGTTTTGTGTTTTTTGTGGTTTTTTAATTTAGATGCCAAAAATCAGAAAAGTAATTTCGCAAGCCATGATTAGCAGAAAAGTTGTAAAATTTATTTTTGCAATTAAGCTTTTTGGTTTAGTCACTGCGATTAAGACCAGGGGAATAATTGAGCTAATTGCAGACATCGCAAAAAAGGTAGAGTTTTTAAAGACGTCAAATGCAATATCTAAAGCCACTGCCCAAAAAATCATAGATATGAACATCCAAACTATTTCTCTTCTAAAATAATAAAAAAGAGAACAGATAATCAATAAAAATGGAGAAAGAATAAAAATTGATTTTTGTTTGTCTTTTGGGAAGTCCATTTTTGTCGGCTCCAAGATTGACGCGTTTTTATTATAAATAATTCCGCTTCGTACATGCCCCTTTATCATAGTAAATGGCTTCAGAGGGTTCCATTGCATAGAATAGACACTGTCTTTTGTCCAGGCTGGAGCACCAGGGTCCTTTAAGGCTTTCTGCGCAGTTTCATAAATATCATAAGATATTTCGGGGCTTACTTTAATAATCTCTCCCGTCCAAGTGTCACGGAATGACTGTTGAAAGCGTTCGGAAGCAAAAATAGTCTTAGCTGCTAACGTTGCAGCTAAAAATAAACAAAAAAGTACGATTTTTTTCATGATGATGGTTTTTATGTTAATGTTCAAAAATCTTTGTATTTTAATATAAAAGATATTTCGTGTCAATTAATTTTGGAAACATAAAAAGTCATCCTTTTGGGATGACTTTTTGGTATATCGGAATTATTTATTTTTTGCTAGTCTTCTTTTTAGTGGTCTTTTTAGCGGGTTTATTTTTAGCTGCATTTTTAACGGCTGATTTCTTTTTTCTTTCTAAGGCAGCTTCGGCAAACTTCTTTAATTCGGCGCGCTTGGCTTCAGTCATCGGATAGACACCGACAATCTTGGTAGTTTTTAAATTACCGTCAAATTTCTTTAATTTTTTAGTGGAGAATTTAACAAAGCCAGACTGCATGGCAAATAAAGTATCATCATTGCCTTTTTTGACATTAACGCCAGGATGATATTTAGTTCCACGTTGTCTGATAATGATTGAGCCGGTTTTTGCCCATTCGCCATCTGTTAGTTTTACGCCAAGACGCTTACTCTCTGATTCGCGTCCAAGAGAGGTTGAGCCGGCGGCTTTCTTATGTGCCATATTTGTGTTTTTTCATAAAAAATACGCTGGCCTTAAGGCTCGTATTTTTGTGATTAGCTTAGGTTTTATTTACTTAATATAACAAAAGCTTCTTAAATTGTCAAATGTCGTTTATTTGGCTATATTTTAGCGATAAAAGTGGTTTTAATTTTTTTATAATATGCTATAATAGGAACATAAAATAATTAAAAAATAATTATTAATTTTATGGTAAAAGTTGACGAAAACAAGTGTATCGGCTGTGGGATGTGCGCGGGTTTATGCCCAGAAACTTTTCAGATGAACGCCGATGGTAAAAGTGAAGTTTTAAATGACGCGGTTACTGATTGCGCTAAGAATGCGGCGGAAAATTGCCCCGTAGAAGCGATAACGCTTTAATTATAAATATATGGCGACCGAAAATATCGCCGGTAAAATTGATTTGGATAAACTGCCGGAAAAACCAATTGCTAATAAACAGCCGGAAGCGCTGCCGTCTTTAGAGCAGCGTTTTGAATCTTCTCAGGAAAAGGGTGTGGAATCGGAAAAAAGCTTGGAATCTAAGGCGGCTGTGACTACCGAAAAAATCAGCTCCAATCTACCGCCAGTTGGCGGCCAGGCGCTTTCTTTCCATAATCAACGCGCCCAAGAAATTGATAACATTCTTTCTGCTGGCTTGCATGATGTTTTTTTGAAAATGAATCCGCAGGAACAAAAAGAGTTTAAGCGTGTGGGCGAAGAAACGACCATTAAAATTGTCGCTATGTTGGACAAGGGAAAAGTTAAAATCAGTAAAATAATCGAACTTATTAAAAAGTGGCTCAAGATTATTCCCGGGGTTAATAAATTTTTCTTGGAACAAGAAGCAAAAATAAAAGCTGACAAAATAATGCGCCTAAAATAAAGTATCTATGGATTTCAATGTTACAAGTTTTAGTTTAGTCATGCCAATCTTGCTAACCGTTTCTTTAACGGTCCTTCTTGTATTTGTAATTCTTAATGTTTTACGTTTGGTTTTTTCTTCACGTAAATATACCTCCCATCATGTTTTTTCGGTTAGACTGCCGAAAGAAAAACCAAATGAAGAAGATAAAACTCAATCAGTTCAAAGTTTGAAGGAGGAAATTGCCAAAGGGGAAACAATTTTTGCTTCTATTGGCGGCATGAGCGCCCAGAAAAGTTTTAAGTCCTGGCTTTTTGGTCGCGATGATCACATTTCTTTTGAAATAGTGGCCGATTCCAAACACATTACTTTTTATTTTGCCTCTCCGCAAGACGATGTTCGCTATTTGGAACAACAAATCCAAGCCCATTATCCGGCCGCGGTGATTGAACAAGTTGAGGACTATAATTCTTTCGGACTAAACGGGGCGGTTGCGGCTGCTTATTTAAGAACAACTAAAAGTTTTATTTTCCCACTCAAGACTTACCAAAAAATGGACATTGACCCCATGAATTCCTTGATTAATGTTTTGTCCAAGCTGGAAAAGGGCGAAAATTTAGCGATTCAATATTTAGTTCGAAGCGCTAAAAGATCTTGGCACGCCAAAGTTCGTAAGGTGGTCTTTATGATTCACCGTAAAAATTCCGTTGCCCTGGGACTCAAGTATAGTAATCCGATACGCGCCCTGTTCCATGTTAATTTTAAAAATGACGGCCCCTCCGGCATGAATGCTCAAGGGAAACCGCTTAAACGATTGAGTGCTGTTGAAGAGGAAATGGTTAAAACCATGGAAGAAAAAAATTTAAAAGCCGGCTTGGATGTTAATATCCGGGTTTTAAGTTTTGCTAAGACTAAAGAAAGAGCCAATCTTTATTTAGAAAATATTGCCAGTGCTTTTGCGGAGTATAACAACTTTAGTTATGGCAATTCTTTTTCCCGCGCTCGTAAAAATAATCAAGATCGAATTGTTAAAGATTTTATCTATCGCCATTTCCGAGAAAATATTAGTTTTTTATTAAATAGCGAAGAACTGGCTAGTATTTTCCATTTTCCGCTGAGCACCACCGAAACACCAAATATTTTGTGGTTAACCGCCAAATCGGCGCCGGCGCCAGCCAACGTGCCTGAGGAGGGAATTTCTTTGGGAAGTAATCTTTATCGCGGTGTTAAAAAAGATATTAGAATCAAACGCGCCGACCGCAGACGCCATACTTATATTATCGGTAAATCCGGTGTCGGTAAATCAGTTTTGTTAGCCAACATGGCTATTCAAGATATTCAAAACGGGGAAGGCGTGTGCGTACTTGATCCGCACGGCGATTTAATTACTGATATTTTGGAAAGAATCCCGCCGGAGAGAGCTGAGGATGTTATTATTTTCTCACCATCCGACTTGGAACGGCCACTAGCTCTTAATTTATTGGAATATGATCCGCGTTATCCGGAACAAAAAAGTTTTGTAATTAACGAGATGATTGGTATTTTTGATAAGCTTTATGATTTAAAGGCGACTGGCGGACCGATGTTTGAACAGTATATGCGTAACGCTATGTTGCTCATTATGGACGATCCGGAAACCGGTTCAACCTTAATGGAAATTCCTAAAGTTTTAGCGGATGAAAATTTTCGTCGTCTGAAGCTTAAAAATTGCCGCAATAAAACAGTCGTCGATTTTTGGATTAATGAAGCGGAAAAGGCTGGCGGTGAAGCAGCTTTGGCTAATATTGTCCCTTATATCACTTCCAAATTAACCTCTTTTATTTCCAACGATATGATGCGGCCGATTATTGGCCAACAGCACAGCGCTTTTAATTTGCGTGATGTAATGGATAAACAAAAAATATTACTCATTGACTTGCCAAAAGGAACAGTCGGCGAGATGAACGCTTATTTATTGGGCATGATCGTGGTCGGTAAAATTTTAATGGCCGCCTTATCGCGTACTGATATGCCGAGCGAAGCCCGAAAAGACTTTTATCTTTATATTGATGAGTTTCAAAATTTTACCACTAATTCAATTTGCCAAATTTTGTCCGAGGCGCGAAAATATGCGCTTAATCTAATTGTGGCGCATCAATATATCGGCCAGTTATCTAAAAATAACAATACAGAAATTAAGGATGCGGTCTTTGGCAACGTCGGTACGATGGTTAGTTTTAAGATTGGCTCCGAAGATGCGGAATTTTTAGTTAAAGAATTTGCTCCTGTTTTCAATGAATATGATTTAATAAATGTTGACAAAGGAACAGCTTGTATTAAATTATTAATTGATAATAGCGCCGCGCGGCCGTTTTCTCTGCATACTGTTTGGCCGCTTATTGGCGTTAAGCGCGAGGGCATGAAAGATAAAATTAGATCATTATCGCGCTTAAAATATGGCCAGAACGCACGTTTAGTGGAAGCTGAAATATCTAGGCGTACAGAAATTAAATCATAAAAATCCATGTCTACTTTATATCGTGATTATCGTCCGCAAAATTTTTCCGAAGTTTTGGGACAGAAACACATCAAAATTACTTTACAGAATGAAATTGGCGCCGGCAAATTAGCGCAAGCGTTTTTGTTTTGTGGACCACGAGCAGTCGGGAAAACTACCTTAGCTCGAGTTCTAGCTAAATCGGTAAATTGTTTAGAGAGAAAAGAAGGGGAATATGAACCTTGCGGCCATTGCGCTAATTGTCTTTCTATTGCTGGTGGTAATAATTTGGATATTATTGAAATTGACGCCGCCTCCAATACCGGCGTTGATAACGTGCGTGAAAATATCATTTCTTTTTCCCGGTTGGCGCCGTCGGTAACTAAGTATAAAGTTTTTATTATCGATGAAGTGCACATGTTGTCGCCTTCAGCTTTTAATGCTCTTTTAAAGACAATTGAGGAACCACCAAGTTATGTGATTTTTATTTTATGCACGACGGAAATTCATAAGGTACCACTGACAATTATTTCCCGTTGCGAACGTTTTGATTTCCGGCGTATTAGTATTTCTGAGATTGTTAAGAAATTGCGCTATATTTCTGATAAAGAAAAAATAGAAATTGATGACGAAGTTTTAGAAGCGGCGGCTAGGAAAAGTGGTGGTCATCTGCGCGACGCTGAAAGTTTATTAGGACAAATTTTTTCTTTGGGTGATAAGCGCATAACCCTGGAGCAGGCTGAGCTGGTAATCCCTCATTATAATAGCAGTGAAGGGGTCGATTTATTGGAACATTTGGCGCGTAAAGACGCTGCCAAGGCTATTAGTTTGATTAATTCACTCATAGATAGTGGAACTAACATCCGTAATTTTAACAGCGACTTGATTAGTTTGTTGCGCAAGATGATTTTGAGCAAAGTTAATCCGGAGCTTTCCGATAGCTTTGGTTTAAATTTAGGTGATAGTTTGGAAATCAGAGTTAATGGAATTTTAGGATTATTAACTCTTGATAATTTGATTTTTTATACTAGAAGATTATTGGAGGCTTATAATGAAAAAAATCAGCTTATTCTTCAATTGCCTTTAGAGTTAGCGGTAATTGAAATTTGTTTGGGGGAAAAAAATAGTGCTCGCTTAATTAGCGAGGAAGCGGTTAATGCTCCGATTTATGATTCTAAAAAAACAGTTTCTTCTAATTTAAATCCGACTCCAGCGCCAAAATTAAATCCTGGACCGCTTAAAGCAGAGCCTGTTAAGATTAAACTCTCTAATCCGGCGGCAGACTTAAACCAATCTGATATTTTGGAGAAGTGGCCGGAATTTTTGGTAAAGATTAAAAAACATAATCATTCTTTATCTTTCGTATTGCAGAATTGCGAACCGCAGTCGCTCCATAACGGCATTTTATGCTTGTTGTTTAAGTATAAGTTTCATCAAGATCGAGTCAATGATAATAGTATTAAAAGTATTGTGGAAAGTACGCTGGCCGAAGTATTCGGCGGAGCGGTAGCACTTGATTCCCGTTTAGATGAAAATTTAGAAATTAAAAAAAGCCAAAGCGTTCCTGGTTTCGGGGTAATGGCGGATTCCGCTATACCTGAGGCGCCAGTGAGTTCAGAAACAAACAACATCTCCGGTTCTTCAGCGCCTTCATCCGCCGGGGCGGCGGATATTAAAAAAGATTCCGGAGCAATGATGGATAATCTCCTCAAAGCTTTCGGGGGCGAAGTAATCAACTAAATAATTAACCCTTAAAAATATGTTGGATATTAAATTTATCAGAGAAAATTTAAACGAAGTTAAAACTGGACTTTTAAAAAGAATGCCGGCGGATAAGCTTAATTTGGAAGGAGTAATCGCTCTTGATGATAAGCGCCGCGAGTTGATTGCCTCCTCCGAAGAACTAAAAGCCGAGCGTAATCGCAATTCCAAAAGTAAACCAACTCCAGAAACTATAGCGGAGATGAAAACTTTGGGCGAGAAAATTAAAAAGTTGGAAGAAGAGTTAAGCGCGACCGAGACGGAATTTTTAGAAGCAATGTCGGAATTGCCTAATATACCGGCTGCCGATGTTTTGCCTGGTGGAAAAGAAAATAATGAAGTTATCCATACTTACGGTCAAAAACCAAAATTTGATTTTGAGCCCAAAGATCACGTCGAACTAGCCACCTCTTTAGGTTTGATTGATTATGAACGGGCAGTCAAAATGTCCGGTTCTGGTTTCTGGTGCTATACCGGAATCGGCGCGCAATTAGAATGGGCCTTGCTTAATTATTTTATTGATTTTCACACCAAGAATGGTTATCAATTTTTGATTCCGCCATTTTTGCTATCCGAAAAATCGGCCTATACTTCCGGACATTTACCAAAATTCCGCGATGATTTATTTTGGACTCAAGATGCACTTTGCTTGAACGCCACCAGTGAAATGATGTTGGGTAATTATCATCGTGATGAAATTTTACCGATTGAAGAATTGCCTAAAAAATATTTTGCCTACTCCGCTTGTTTTAGAAGGGAAGCGGGCAGCTATCGTCAAGAAGAACGCGGTATGATTCGCGGTCATCAATTCAATAAAATTGAAATGTTTATTTTTTCCAAACCGGAAGAAAGCTGGAAAATGTTTGCCGAAATGGTAAACAACGCGCAAAAACTGATGGAAGGTTTAAACCTTAATTTTCAAATTTCTAAATTAGCTGCCGGTGATTCCAGCGCTGCTATGGCTAAGACATATGATATTGAAGTTTATATACCAAGCATGGGCATTTATAAAGAAGTTAGCAGTGCTTCCAACGCTCTTGATTATCAAGCGCGTCGCGGTCAAATTCGTTATAAAAACCCAGCTACCGGTAAAAATGAATTTGTTCACACTTTAAATGCTTCCGGCTTAGCTACTAGCCGTTTATTGCCGGCAATTTTAGAGCAAAATCAACAAGCTGACGGCTCGGTTATTATTCCTAAAATCTTACGCCAGTATCTGCCGAAGAGAATGAAGATAATCAAAAAAGCTTAAGCCATGAAAAAATTTATCGGTTTTTTACTTTTAATTTTAGCGTTATTTCCGCTCAATTTGCAGGCGGCTAGCCTTAAAAGTGTCTATCCGCGTTTAGCTAATTATTATTTAAAATGGGAATTAAGTGATGACGAGGCGCGGCAACTAGCCAAGTGGGATTTATTGGTTTTAGATATGGAAGTTCAGGAAAATAGTCCGGAAGCCTTAGATCTTATTCGGGAATTGAATCCGCAAGTTATTATCTTAGCCTATCTTACTTCTCAAGAAATTATTGATGGCATTGAAAATTCTGCCGGTGGGGCTAACGCCTATTTGCGCAGCGAGCTCAGCCGGAACATTGATTCTTCTTGGTGGTTAAAAGATCAGAACGGCAATCGCGTCTCTAACTGGCCTTATACTTACATGTTAAACCTTTCGGATGGCGCCGGTAAAAATTCCGATAACCAACACTTTAATGATTATTTGCCTGAATTTGTTAATAATAAATTGGCCAAGAGTGGTTTTTTCGACGGCGTATTTTATGATAACACCTGGGGAGATGTCGCCTGGGTAAACGGCGGCAATCTTGATTTGAACAATGATGGTCAAAAAGATACTGTCGCTCAAGCCAATAATTTGTGGTCAGCGGGCTTTAAAAAGATGCTGGAAAAAACTAGAGCCTTAGTCGGTGATAATTTTATTATCGCCGGTAATGGCAACACCTTCGCTGATTATCAAAAAATAATTAATGGCATGATGCTAGAGTCGTTTCCTTCTTCTTGGGAAAACGGCGGTACTTGGGCCGGCTCCATGGATAGCTATTTAAAATTTCCGGCCTTGAATCGTTATCCCCAGGTTCCGATTATCAATGTTAATAAAAAAAATCAACTCGATTATAGTGCCTTCCGCTTTGGTTTAACTAGTACACTTTTAGGAAATGGTTTTTATAGTTTTGATTATGATACCACGGCGCATAATCAATTATGGTGGTATGATGAATATGATATCAATCTGGGTCCGGCTAGAAGCGCCGCTTATAATCTGCTTGATATTAATAATTCGGTTTGGAAATCCGGACTTTGGCGCCGTGATTTTAAATACGGTTCGGTAATTGTTAATTCCACTGCTAGCAGCCAGCAATATGTTTTTAAACAAGAAGAATTTGAAAAACTTAAAGGTTTACAGGACCCGCTTTTCAATAATGGCCAAAAAATAAGTTATTTAAAATTAGCTCCTAAGGATGGCGCTGTACTGCTGAAGAAATCAGATATCATTGTAAACTCCACCTTCGTTAACGGTTATTTTTATCGAGTCTTTAATCTTCAAGGACAACAAGTAAAAAATGGCGCCTTTGCTTATTCTAATGCCTATCCGGCCGGCGAACAAGTAATTATTGCCGATGGTAATCGAAGCGAGACCGAAGATGTTAATATGTATACTAAGAGCGGGCAAGTTGTTTTAGGAAAGAATGGCACCCGCTTAGTCTCCTTTTATCCCTATGGCTCGCTTTTTCGCAAACAACTTAATTTAGCCGCGGAGATTAATGATGGTTATTTTAAATTAGCGGTTACGGGCCCAACAACTGGTGGTGGCCCACAAGTAATGGTTTATAGCGCTGACGGGAAATTGAAGACTAGTTTTTTTGCTTACGACAAAAAATTGCGCGGCGGCGTAAGCGTAGCGCTCGGCGATGTGGATGGTGATGGTCAAATTGAAATTGTCACCGGCGGCGGCAAGGGCGATGAGCCCACAGTTAAAATATTTACGACGGGCGGTAAATTAAAAACCAGTTTTTTGGCCTATGATAAGCGTTTTAAAGGTGGGATAGAAATCGCTGTCGGCGATGTTAATGCCGATGGTCAGGCTGATATTGTTACTGGCCCCGGACCAAGCGGCGGTCCGCATGTGCGCATTTTTTCCGGCAGCGGCGAATTAATGGCTCAATTTTTTGCTTTTGATGCGTCTTATCGCGAGGGTTTGAAAATTTCTTTAAGCGATGCTAATTATGACGGCAATTTGGAAATTTTAACCGGTGTTAAAAACTTCTATTAATACAAACGCATATGTTAAAAAGAATTAGTCGCCATTTTAAATGGCGTTTGGAAAAATTTTATCGGCCCAATAAATGGCATTTAATTTTAGACATCTCTTTGATTACGGTTATTGTGACGCTAATTGCTATTGTAATTGGACTTTATTTATATAATCCTAAAATTGATTTACGCAAAATTAATTTGCCGAATTGGATTGCGCCGGCCAATCCGCAAATTGATCTTAATAACCCACCCTTAGTGGCTGATATTAAGGTTCAAAAAACATCGATTCATTTAGATTCGGCTGTTGAAATTGAAATTGTTTTAAAAAATAATGGGGATGATAATATAAAAAATTTAAGTTTGGATTTAGTAAGCAATAATCGTGATTTTGTAATTTCTAAAATAGAAGCATCTTCGGATGCAAACAGTGGTGATACTTATCCGCTTAAAATTTCCGGAACTCGAATAACAATTAGCGATTTGCCGGTCGGAATTCCTGTCTCCAAGTCTTTGAAGATATTCTTTAAAACCGATGTTAAAACGGCTAACTTAATAAATTGGCAAGCCAATGCCGAATATTATTTTTACAAACAACTATTTAAAAATACTATTCCGCTCGCTGATATTAAAATCGCCGGCAAAATTCAAGCAGGAGCGGCCGTTTACTATAATAGTCCCCAAGGCGATCAATTGGGATCCGGTCCCTTACCGCCGATAGTTGATTTACCAACCGACTTCTGGATATTTTTTAAAGCTGAGCCGACCGGTGACTTTAATAATTTTGTGATGAGCGCCAAATTGCCGGAGAATGTTTCCTTTACCGACAACTCTTCGCTTTTGGCTGGTAATTTAACTTATAATAAGGATACTCGCCAAATAATTTGGAAAATAGATAATTTAAGCGCTGGTGGCGATGATTATCGCGCCGGATTTGAATTGGAGCTGGTTCCGGATGCCAAGCAAATAGGGAAGACCGCTTTATTGGCTAGTGATCTCCGTTTTCAGGCGGAAGATATTTTTAGTGGTTTGAAGGATAGCGGGAAACTTGAGTCCCTAGATACTGACTTGGAAGAAGATTTGGTTAATAAAGGAAACGGCCAGGTAATCGGTGAATAAAATTTTATGCTGGATATTATCAGAAAAATAATTAAGCCAAAATACGAAACTTTAAATTGGTTAGAAATTGATGCCGGTAAAATTATTGCTAATTTAAATTATTTAAAAGGCCTGCAAAAAGAGGCGGAAATTTTTCCGGTATTAAAAGCCAATGCTTACGGCCATGGCTTAAAAGAAATTTGCCAGATTTTAAATAAGACTACCGCCAAAATGATAGTGGTTGATTCTTATCCGGAGGCGCAAATCGCTTATCGTTATTTTAAGGGCAAAATCTTGATATTAGGAGAGATGCCACTGGGCGCTTACCGTTATACTAAATTAAAAAGAACTGAGTTTGTAGTTTATAATGAAAAAACTTTAAGATATTTAGCGCGTTTTGGTAGTCGAGCCCATATCCACTTATTTGTTAATTCCGGTATGAACAGGGAAGGGATAAAAGATATTCGAGATTTTATTGATAATAATAAAAAGTATCTTGCTAAGGTGAAACTTAGCGGCCTCTGTTCTCATTTAGCCGCGGCCGATAGTAGTTCGATTTTAAATGCTACCCAGGAAGAGGCTTTTATGGATGCGCTTGATGCCCTGAAAACTGCGGGCTATTTTCCGCGCTGGGTTCATCTCGGTAATTCAGCAGCGGTTTTTAAGACGGATAATAAGTTTTTAACGGCTTATCGCCCTGGACTGGCTCTTTATGGCTACAGTCCTTTTGTTTCCGATAACGAACAGGAATCTCAACTTCAGCCGGCCTTGGAATTATTTTCGCGAATTGTTTCCGTCCAGAGCCTGCGCGCCAATGAAAGTGTTTCCTATAATGAAACTTATCGCACATCCCAAGACACTAAAATTGCCACTATTCCATTCGGTTATTTTGAAGGTCTAGATAGACGCCTATCAAATAAGGCGGAGTTCTTAGTTTTTGGCGAGCAGAAGTTTTGGGCGCGAATTGCCGGACGAGTATGTATGAATTTAAGCTCCCTGGAAATTGGCAATAACGAAGTAAAAATTGGTGATACGGTTAAGCTGATCAGCAGTAATCCCGACGACCCTAATTCAATTACCAATTTGTCGGGCTTAATGGGAACTATTTCCTATGAGTTATTAGTAAAAATACAAGCCAACATCAGGCGTTACATAATAAATAATCCTAAAAAATAAAAATGCATAAATGGCAAGGAAAAAATAAACGCATCAAAAAAGACTATCAGTGTAAAAATTTAAAGAATCCATTTTTCAGAAAAAAAGAAAAACCGAAAAATGTTGGTTTAAAAAAATATTTTTTGATTTTAATTCTGGCGATGATTATCGCCTTGATTTGGTTTTTCTTAGCTTCTTCATTTTGGCGCTTAAAAAATATTGAAATTGAAGGCCTAACTCGATTTGACCCGTCAGAGATTAAAAATATTATTTTGGCCAGGGAAGGCGAGCGCCGCTGGTTATTCTTTAAAGAAAGTAATTTTTTTCTTTTTCAGACAGAAGAAGTACAGGCTGAAATTTTAAACAAATATAATTTTGCGGATTTACAGGTTAATAAAAAAATTCCCGGAACCATAAAACTAAAGATTAGCGAACGCCCCTATTCTTTTATTTTTCAAGAGGGAAGTAACTATTTTTATGCGTCTAGTGACGGTTTTGTGATTAAAGAAATCCCGGTTAATCCCGAGGATTTGCTCAAATATTTTATTTTAGAAACTAAGAGTGATTCCGTAGTCATTAATGAGCAAAATAAAATAACGTTAAAAGATGACTACTTGAAATTTATTTTAAATCTTAACCAAATCTTAGCAACTTACCCCGATTTACCAGTAGAAAAGTTTATCATTGACCAGGAGCTTAATTCGGCGATTGTTAAGTTTAAGGACGGTCCAGCGGCTTATTTTAGCACCAAAGAAGACGCCGCGGAGCAAGTTGAATATCTGGCTCTTGTCAAAAAGGAAAAAATAAGGGATAATTTTAACAAGACTAATTATATTGATTTACGTTACGGTAGTCGAATTTTTATCAATTAAGACCTATGGAAGGAGCTTTTAAATTTCTTTTCGGTTTAGCAATATTCATTTTCGGTTTAGTTTCGGCTGGCCTGTTTTTACTAGTTATTAAAATTATTTTGTTATTTCAACCCCAAGTTCATTTTATGGGCTTGTTAATAAGCTAAGCTAAGAATCCTTTCTTTAAAATATTGCCCGGAGTTGTTTTCATTAAATTAAGTTTTGTTTGAGTTTAAGTTTTCTTTATTTGTTTTTTTTAAATTGTGTTATTAGTTGATTGTTCAATGATTGATGTTTTTATATAAAGAGGAGGTCCACCGGGTAGACCTCTTTTTTCTCCTTCATTATAGGTGTATTAATATACATTATGCGAAGTATTGATATGCAAGAAATAAGGCCTTTTTAAGGCTTTTGGCTGCTCTACCCCTCGGTAATAAACAAAAAGTTTGCTATAATTAAAATATGGAAAATAAAGCAATAATTAAATATTTAATCGACTTCCTTGATTTCTGCGAGATTGAAAAAGGCTTGTCTACTAAGACTCAGGAAAATTATACCCGCTTCTTAAGGAAGTTTTTTACTTGGCTTAAAGAGTCTCAACTTGAGGCCTTAAAACCCTCTCAGTTGACCCCAGACCATGTCTGGCGTTACAAAGTCTATCTTTCTAGGCATATAGACCCTAAGACCAAAAAGACCCTTAAAAAGACGACCCAGAACTACTATTTGATAGCTCTGAGGTCATTATTAGGCTTCTTTGTGGAAAAAGATATTTCTTCCCTGTCGCCTTCAAAAATAAAACTGGCGAAGGATAAGGCGGATAAAGAAATAAAATTTTTGACGCTTGAACAATTAAAAAATCTTTTAGCCGCTCCCGATTCATCTATCATCGGTTTGCGCGATAGGTCGTTATTAGAAACCCTATTTTCTACCGGTTTGCGGGTTGCTGAACTGGCTGCCTTAAACCGTGATCAGATTAGGATTAAGGATAACACTGACGAGTTAGAAATTGCCGTTGTCGGTAAGGGTTCTAAAATTAGGACAGTTTATTTTTCGGGACGAGCCGTTGCTTCCCTACGTAATTATTTAAAAAAACGTTTTGATTTGGATGAAGCGCTATTTATTAATTATAAAAGGGGCTGGGAAAAAAACTTGAGTGATAAGTCGCGCCGGCTGACAGTTAAAAGTATTGAAGATATTGTTAAAAAATACGTTGTCATTAGCGGCTTGCCGGTCATGGCCACGCCGCATACTTTAAGGCATTCCTTTGCCACCGACCTACTCAATCAAGGTGTTGATTTGCGCACCGTACAGGAGTTTTTGGGACATAGCAATATCGCCACGACCCAAATCTACACTCATGTGACCAATAAACAACTAAAAGATATCCATAAAAAGGTTCACGATAATCATCATTTTTAATACTATTCCCTGCTAAAAAATAAAAAACCCCAGAAATTGGGGTTTTTTTATTTTATCTTGCGGATAGCAATATAGACCAGCCTTAACATTTTTATAATAGCAAAATCTTGTCCCCGGGTCAATTAATCTCGCGGCTGTGGACCCGCGGAGAGTTGAACTCCGAAGACCAAGATGTTAAGGCTGGTCTTGCTGCCCGCCGGGCCCACGGCGTGATTTACTATAACATAAGGGCAATAAAGAATGGATAAAAAAAAGAAGCGGCCGTTTGATTGGTCGCTTCATTTGGGTTTTTAGAAGATTCTCATTTTTTTAATAGCAGCAGCCCGCCGCATTGGTTTTGGATGATATCCTCCTTTTTAAATTTTTCAGTCATGAAAGTTGGAAAACATTTCCAATCTTCTACTTTAAAGTAGAAAGCGGGGTTCAAATATTGTCTATTTGATTTCCCGAGGAAATAGTCGCCCTCCTTTTTCATTCTAATGATTTCCCTATTACTAGAGTCTTCATAAATTCCATTTTTACCGGTATTGGTTGAGTCCGACTCGATAATAGTTAGAAATGCCTCTTCAGGGGTTCCTATTAGCTTAGCGCTTATAAAAAATGTCCCATCCGGAGTTAGTCCGTAATCCGCTTCGGTAAAATCTGCTAAAATAGAAGCAGAAACTGGTTGGCTCTCAATAATGTTTGTTTTTGATGAATTTTCATTGTTTTGATTTTTTTTAACTAAACTAAACAAAAAAGCAAAAACAATAATGATTAAAGCCATTTGCCAAAAATTAATTCCTTTCATGATTCTATAATTTAAGTGTTTAAAATTTTAATGAACTGTGCGTATACTATAGCATATTTTATGATAAATGTCAATATCTAGCCCACTTCCCTTTTAATATTAGCAAAAAAACACCCCAGATTTGAGGTGTTTTTTATGTTTATTTTGCTTTATTTTAACTATTTTTACGGCATGTAATTCAACGGATTGACCGGAATACCGTTCTTTCTGACTTCAAAATGGAGATGAGGTCCAGTCGTAAATGGCCCGGCGCCGGTAGTTCCTGGAGTAGCACCAGTCTTACCAATTACCTGCCCCTTAACTACGTATTGGTCGACGCTAACAGAAACAGCAGAAACGTGACCATAGACCGTGGAAAGATTATTGCCGTGAATAATCATGATATAGGCATAATTTTTGGAACCATCAAACTTAACTTTAGCGACATAACCGTCAGCCGCCGCTCTTAAGGTACTTCCTTGCGGTGCGCGAATGTCAATCGCTGGATGCTCACCGATAATCTTACGGAAAGGATAATCGGGGTCATGAAAACCGGTAGTAATATAATTTTTAGATACCGGCCAAGCAATTACGCTGTCGCTATCCTCTAATTTATTCTTGTCTTTCTGTGACATTTTTTGTCTAATGGCATTTTCGGCATTAGCAATATCTATTTGTGCTTGTTGTTGTTCGGCGCGCGCTTTGGAGAGTAAACTTTGGAAAGCTTTTTCTGAAGATTTGGTTTCCTCTAAAATACTGGTTTTACTCTCTTGATCAAACAAGAGGCCATTCTTCTTTTCTTCCAGCTTTGTTTTTAAAGATGCTAAGTCGCCGTTCTTCCCTTCCAGAATTTCTTTATTTTTATCCAGCTGTTCTTTTTGTCGCTTTAGATCATTAACACTAGCGCCGATTTCCGTATTAGCATCCTCTAAATATTTTACTTGATTCAAAAAGTCCGACAAAGAGTCATTTAAGAGCAGCGCTTCCAAAGCGGTTGTTTGTTCTTGTTTATAAACCAGACGCAATAAATTAGAAATGTGTAATTTTTGTTCTTCTATTTTTTTGTTTAAATTTTCGGTATCAATTTCAATTTTTTTAATTTCCAAACCAGTTTTATCAATTTCCAGGGTTGTTTCTTCAATATCTAATTGAGCCTTTCCTAAACGATTTTCAATTACCGCTAATTGGTTGCTTAAACTTGCTTTATCGTTTTGTTTAGCAACTATTTGCGCTTGATATTCTTTTTGTTTAGCCTGCAAAGCGTCGATTTGTTTTTTCTGATTTTGAATCTTAATATTAAGCGCGTCTATTTCCTGGTCAAGATCAAGATTAATCAGAGCATTTGAGGAATGCCCGGTGCTAATAATAAATAGACTTAAAAATATTAAAAAGGCTGATTTAAAAAGTTTATTTTCCATGTTTAGATTATATCATTTTTTGGCTTTTTTGTAAAATGAAAACTAGCTTTAGCTGGGGATAATTAAATAGCTTTAGTAATTCTGGCTAAAGTCTCTTCTTTCCCAAGCGCCCAGGCAATTTCTAAAGGTCCGGGACTATTTTTCTGTCCGGAAAGCGCGTATCTTAGCGGCCATAAGTAATCCCCATTTTTAGCGCCCCTTTCTTTAATCCAGTTAAGCGTTAGGGTTTCCAACTTTTCTTTTTCCCAATCCACGTCAGAAACCTCGGCCAATAAATCTGAGATAGTTTTTAAGTTATTTTGCGCTGTCTCCAAAGACATCTCCTTCCAACATAACAATTGCTTGTCATATTCCGGAACCTTAAAAAAGAAACCTAGAAATTCCGGAGCATCCGCTATTTTTTTCATTCGGTCTTTTCCCAAAGCGACAAAATTTTCCAAACGTTTATCTAACTCAAAACCGGCGGTCTCCAGAAATGGTCGACAAAGAGCCGCTAGTTCCGAGTTTGTTTTTTGGCGGATATAATAGCCATTTAAATAATCAAGTTTTTCCGTATCAAAAACTGCCGGACTGGCGCCCATGCCGTCTAGAGAAAATTCTTTTTCAAGTTCTGCTAAAGAGAAAATTTCCTTATCATCTTTAGGATGCCATCCGAGCAGAACGCAGAAATTAATTAACGCTTCCGGAAGGTAGCCTTTGTTTAGAAAATCTTCTACAAAAACATCGCCTTTGCGCTTACTTAATTTTCCTCCGCCCTCTTTATTTAAAATTAAAGGCATGTGGATAAATTTAGGCGGTGTCCAATCGAAGGCTTGGTAAAGCAGAAAATTTTTAGGGTATGAGGCTAACCATTCATCACCACGAGTGACGTGAGAAATTTTCATTAAGTGGTCATCAATAACGTTAGCAAATTGATAAGTCGGAATCCCGTTTGATTTTATTAAAACCTGATCGTCTAAATCAGCTGCTGAAAATTTAATGTCGCCACGGATTTCATCATGAACTATTACTTCGCCGCTTAGCGGCATTTTTTGGCGGATAACAAATTTTTCACCGCTTTGAACGCGTTTTTCAGATTCTTCAAGGCTTAAATCACGGCAGCATCTATCGTAGCGTGGTGCTTGTTTGGCCGCTTCTTGAGCGGCGCGCATTTCCGTTAGTCTTTCTTCTGTACAAAAACAACGATAAACTTCACCCTTTTCCAGAAGTTCGGCAGCATATTTGTCATATGTCTCCTGGCGCTCAGTTTGAATATACGGTCCGTAATCGCCGCCAACATGCGGCCCTTCATCAAAATTAATTCCGATTGTGTTTAATACTTCAATCAGTTTTTCGGTTGCGCCTTCAACTTCCCGTTTTTGATCAGTGTCTTCAACACGGAGGATAAATTTTCCGCCCCAACTTTTAGCCAATAAATAGCCAAAGAGCGCGGCGCGCAAACTGCCGATATGTAAAAATCCGGTTGGCGACGGCGCAAATCTTAATCTGATATCATCGTTAGTCATATTATTTATGTTTTTTAAAAAGTATTTTAGCCATAAAGACAAAGGTCGCTCGGTAAATTCGGCCTAGACGTTGAGGTTGTTTCCCTAGTCGCCATAACCATTCTAAACCGACGCGGCGCATTATCTTTGGTGCACGGGTAGCTTTTTTAGTTATAAAATCAAAGGTGCCGCCGACGCCCAATGCTAAACGAACGCTCGGCCAATTCTCCTTGTTATTAAAAATTATTTTTTCTTGATAAGGAAAGCCGAGAGCGCTAAAAACAATGTCTGGCGCAAAAGTAGTTAAGAGCACTTGTTCCTCCGGTTCTAAATTAGTAGCCCGCGCGGCGTTGATAACTAAAAAATTTAGTCCCGGATATTTTTTTTCTAAAGCTTCTTTGATTTCTTCTCTCGTTGACAAACCTTTTTCCCAATTAATAATCACAACTTTTTTATTTTTTTCTGAGGCTAACTTTAGTATCTTCAAGCTGAAATCAGAACCGGTAATTCTGGTGATTTTTTGCTTGCTCAGCCAGCCGGCAATTTTTAATCCGAAGCCATCAGCTAAACTTAAATCAGCTTGATTTAAAATTTGCCAAAAATCGGCATCAATTTGCGCTCGTAAAATTATTTCCGGGTTTGGAGTCACGGCGTAATGAAAAGAATTGCTATTTAAAAATTCTTCCACCTTTTTTAGGGCTGTTTTCTCGTTATCGGCACTTAAATTTATTCCCAAAATATTAGGCATATGTTATAATATCAATGTTCTAATTTTATTATAAAAAAACTCTTTAGTCAAAGTGGGCTTATGTCAAATTATAAAAAAATTTCCGATCGGATTGATGAATTAAAAATCGATAATCCGCGCAATGAAAACTCCGGTTTGCGCTGGTTAAACATCGTTAATGCCGGTAAACAGGAAATAAACTATCTTCGTAAAAATTATAATTTTGATTTAGGGCATTTGCGTTCCATTGCCGCCTCCGTTTTATCGCAACGGCCGCTTATTTTTCGAGGTCAGCAATATCTTTTTTTAATTCTCCATTTCCCGTCTGTAAACGATGAGGGGCGGGTAGTCTCTGGCGAAGTCGATTTTTTTGTCGGCCATAATTTTTTAATTACGGTTCATAATAATAATTTGCCGGCCCTGGGACACTTTTTTAACCATGGCAAAAAAGACCCTGATTCCCTGCTCTCCTTTTCTTCGGAATCATCAGCGGTTTTATTATATGAAATTTTGGGCCGCTTGATTGATGATTGTTATCGCCTACTTGATGATAATAGTTTAGAAATTAAAAAAGTTGAAGATTTGATTTTCTCGGGTGTTCAAAAAAAAGCGGTAGAAAAGATTCTGCTCTTGCGCCGCAACATCATTAATATCCGCAAGATAATGCAAAATCATAAGAATATTTTAAAAGAATTAACCAAAATGGATAGCAGCTTAGTTGATCAAAAGGCAATTAAGAAATATTATGAAAGTTTAGTGGAGGATTCTAAGCGTCTCTGGGAAACCTTGGATAATCAAAAGGAAATGATTGAAGTTTTAAATAATACCAATGAATCCCTGCTTAATGACCAAATGAATTCCATCATGAAAACCTTAACTATCTTTTCAGTTATTGTTTTCCCCCTAACTCTTTTAGCGGCTATTTTCGGCATGAATGCCGTTAATATGCCTTTTGTTAATCACAAGTTTGGCTTCTGGATAATTATTGGAATTATGCTTGTTGGCAGTTTCTTCATGTTGATGTTTTTCAAGCGCAAGAAATGGCTCTAAGGGTCATCGCTATTTATTAAATCTATTTTTGGGCAAGAAAAAACCGCTTTTTTCTTTTTTGAAAAAAGCGGTTTTTGTAAACGCCTTTTTCTTAATTAGGCGTCTACAGACGAGATCACTGTTTCAAAATTGTGAAACGGAGCTCTTTAAAAGGTTCGTTGTAGTAGGCTGACTTAGCCATCTGTGAAAAGTCAGGAGTTTTGTTGGCAATAACATTGCCGAATCTAAGCGAGCTTAGGCTGTTGAGCACTTGGGCTTCGTTAAATTCGGCTTTCCCATAATTTGGGAAATCTGTTACTGCGGTTAAGGCGATCGGGGTTCCCCAAACGCCGGTTTCCTGATCTTTAATTTGTACAAACGGGGTAAGAGCGCTAAAGGTGTTGTTAAGCTTGAAATAAGCGGTAAATTTACCATTTGCCAAGGTATAACGGAAAACACCTTCACCACTGTCACCTCCCATGCCGGGAACTAAGGCTACTGGGGCAACATAACCGTCGCCGAGTGGAGTGATTGTAGAGTTTGGATTAACTTTAAATTCGATAATGCCAACATTTTTAGAGGCGGTAACGAAAGTCGATCCTGACCAATCAGCCCAAGCAAAGTTACCACTGCCATCACTCTTTTCGAATTCGCCAACGGCTAAGGAATAATTCCGAGCTAACAAGTCACGTTTTATGGCAATATATTTGCCAACATCGGAACCAGCAGAAGCGGGTAAGCCATTTTGAATGATATAATTAGCATCCAAGATAGGAACTTTAGCGGCAGTTAACCATAATGACAGATTGTCGTCGTTAAAGTTGCCGCTATATCCATAAACGGTTTTATTGGCAAATCTTTCTTTAGATAACAAGATAATTGTGTTATACCTTGTATATCCAGTCCAGGTTCCAGAAGAAACCGTGTAGCTTCCAGTAATATATACTTTTACTGGATCATAGGGACTCATGTCCCTTACAACCTTAACGGTAAAGTTTCGGCTTTCAGTGGCTCCACTTTGGAAAGTAGCTGTTACAACTACGGCAACATCCCCCATGGTAGAAAATTTATGGGTAATGTTAAGGCCCGTGTAAGAATTACCTTCTATCGTCCAAGTGGCGGAGTTTAGTGGGTTGGCGGCATTTGTTGATTCTAATGTCACGCCGGCGCTAACGTCCTGTTGAACGTAAATGTTGCCACCAGAGATAAGGGCTCCCTTCAGTTTTAGCTGACTTTCCTGAGCACCGGTTTCGATTTGTCCCTCAGGATCAAAATCAACATAGTTACAAGCTGTTAAAGCAACAGCCAACATCAAAACAAACATTCTTAACTTTTTCATCTTTCTAATGACCTATACCTGGTCCAGGTTTCGTTAAACAATTACAAATACTAATTAAATTAAATTTCTTTCTAATCTCCTAATGGAGTGATTGTGCCGTCAACGTTTAGCCGAAATCTTATCAGCCAAAGATTGGCGCTGCTGGTTTTGATAAATTCAGAACCCGCAAAATCTCCGTAAGCAAACAGCATCTTGTCCTTATCCTGAAAAGTGCCCGCATACATGCGATATTCGCGCGGCAGCAGTTGCAGATGAACGGCAAAATATTTTCCGACTTCACCGGTAGCTTGGCTTGGTAAGCCATCTTTAATGACGTAATTTTCAGCGTCAGTAGTAATTTGGATAACTGGTCCCCACGTTTCCATATCGAAACTCGGATTGTAGTCATCAAATGATCCCCAATAGCCGTAGCCAAAAGTGGTATTTTTTACCCGTTCTTTGGAAAATAACATTAGTACTTTCCAGCGCGTTTGGCCTTCAAATTGAAAACCTTCGTTAAAGGGTAAATAATCACCGCCGATGACAAGTACTCTTATGGGTTCGTAAGGGCTCATATCTTTCACGGTAGTGACTGTAAAGTCAGCCGTTAATTTTGAACCGTCACCCAGGGTGGCCGTGGCGTGGATAGTGACATCCCTGAGAGTTTTGAATACGTGAGTAATCGTTAAGCCGGTATAAACCGAATCTTCAATTGCCCAATCAATATTCGTTACCGCGTAGCCATCGCGAGCCACTAAAGTAATAATGTTTTGGACGTCTTTTTGGACGTACTGCCAATTATTAACCATAATTCCGGCTTTGAGGGTTAATTCCCCTTCTGCTGCTGCTCGTACTGGCACTATACCAGGATCATAATCAACATAATTACAGCTGCTAAAAATAGCGGCCATAAAGATAATTAGAATTAGAATTCTTTTCATTGTCTAGAGTCCTCCTCTGGTCTCTTATTTTTGGTTAAATTTTTAACGAACTAAAAATGTTTAACTATATCTTAAACTATTTTTTGTAAATTTTAAGGGTGTCTTCGGAAATTTTCTCCCAGTTGAACAGGCTAATTGCCCGTTCTTTCGCCTTAACTCCTAATTCAGTCATTTTATCTTCATGCTCAAGCGCATAAATTAACTTGTTTCTTAAATCATCTTTATCTTTTTGTCTAAAGTATAAAGCGGTTTCACCCGTTGCTTCTTGATTCGCGGAAATATCGCTGACGATACAAGGCAGGCCGTGAGCCATTGCTTCCAGTAAAGAAATCGATAAGCCTTCCATTTCTGAAGATTGAATAAAATATTTGGCTTGGCTATATAGTTGATTTAAAACTTCACCGCTTTGATTGCCGGTAAAGACAATCCGCGGATCATCTCCAGCCAATTTTTCCAGTTCTTCGCGATATTCGCCGTCGCCAACAATTGCTAATTTAATATCGTAAGTCGGTAGTTCTTTTAGGGCGGCAATTAGATATTGGATGCCCTTTAATTTAATAATCCGGGAAATGCTGACTAAATATTTTTTTGGCTTTAATCCAAAGCCGACTAAATTATTACTATCATAACTATTTTCAATGTAGGCGCCGTTAGGAATGATGGTGCTTTGACGTCCGTATTTTTGTAAAAAGTAATCATGCATCAAATCGGTCAAGACGATAATTTTATGTGCGTGACGGCTCATGCTTTTTTCGCCGCGCTTTAACATAAATTTAGCGAAGGTGCTCCATTTTTCATTGCCGTAGTCGAAGCTGTGTAAAGTAGCTACAACTTTTATTTTAGGAGCAAAGATTCTGGGCATCCAGGCGAGTAAGCAAGGACCAATGCCGTGATAATGCATCACATCGACTTTCCGTCTCATCGCGTCAAGCGTTGCCAGAAAACTGTGAGTGATGGCCGCTAAATTTTTTTGATTTATGTAAGGTAAATGGACCAGGGTTACGCCTTCCCACTTATTTATTTTTTCAGGTAGATAATTTTGTCGGTTGTAAACAATTACGTCTTCTCCTTTTTTCGCCAAAAACATCGCCAGGTTCTCTACGTGGCGGTCAACTCCTCCATTTTGAGCGGGGATTCCTTTTTGTCCGATAAAGGCTATCTTCATAATATTATTTTGGGAACTACTTATTATACAATTAATGATTTTATTTGTCAAGGTTATTATAGCATATTTTATTAATATTGTCAATAATAAAAAAGCCCCCGGAATAAATAATCCCAGGGGCAAGCAATTTAGCTATTATTAGCTATTTTCTTTGAGTCTTGAGAGTCCAGTAGCCGTCCGATAAGGTCATGTCCTTCGCCATCCATGAAGTATATGGACATTTAATGCGAAGCGGAGCTTCAAAGGATAAGCCACCGGCTTTCATGGATTGTTGAATCAAATTGTCGGAAACGTAGAAGGTTCCGTCAACTGTGACGCCGTAATCGCCGTCATAGAATTCAGTGGGCTCAACTCTCCAGTTGTACCCTTTGATTTCATTGTCTTCCGGAGCCTTGGAAAACATCACGCCATGCTGCATAGCATAATGCGGGAAATAACAATCTTCCCGGTTATTGGCTTGTGCGCAAAAAATGATGTCTTTACCTTCCCTGAGGTAATCTAAATTAGCTGTACCGCCAACCGCATTGCTGACAAATTTAGTGTCAGTAGGAGCAGTAGCAGCGGGAATAGTCGCTGATTTAGTTACAACCGGAGTTGTGACTTTTTGAGTGGTTTGCGTGGTTGTTTTTTTAGCCGTGTAGGTTGTTTTCTTAGCGGCTGGTAATTTACTTTCACAACACTGTAAGTCGGCTGTTAATTTAGCGTTTTCGGCTTTTAAATCACCAATTTGTTCTTGTAATCTGATGACTTCGGCTTGTAGAGAAATAATTTGTCCAGATTTTTCCGGGCAAGGATCAGCGACAACTTTAGTTGCGGTTTTTTTGTCACCAAAAATGTTACAACTTGTTACAAGGCCTAAACTTAAGGCCAGCATCGAAATAAAGATAATTTTTTTCATTTTCAACGATTTTTTTTATGGTTCAACAAATTTATTTTTCTTATCTTCTGATATTGAATGGCATAACATTTACGCCAAGCACGATTTGCCCACTGTTTAAGTTGGGCTCAAAATCACCAGTCTGCTGTTTCCAAAAACAGTAGATTGATAAAAAGTCATCCCAACCGCGTTTTTTAAGCGCAATTTCTGGGCCTGCAGACAGCCACCGACTGTCATCACCGACATAGTGATGATAACCAATCATAATTTTGGGTTCCACTAAAGTGTTCCCCCTCCCGATTTGCACAATGCTCTGCTTCAGTTCAAGACCGAAAGCCGCTTTGTTCCAAATCATGGATTCTTTAATCGGAGTTTCGTTCCAGAAGGAAGTCTTCTCTGATTTAATAGGTTTTTGATAGGTCAACTTCAGTTGTGAGCGTGGTAAAAGATTTTCTCTAATCCCGAAAGCTTTTAACAAATTAATGTTAAGTTCTCCAGATAGGATTAAATCTTCTTGGCGCATGTCATAGACACCGAGTTCTTTGTTGGGTTGGACACTTTTGCCGGTGCCATTGTCTCTGACGCTTTTGAGCATCAAATTAGCACCGAAGTAGCCGGAATACTTTTGAGTCAAAAATTCTGACCATTTTCCACCGGCAAGTCCAATCCCCATTTCATCGCTACTCCCATCGTAACGCGACAAAGTTGTGTTGCTTTTGAAGTAGACGCGATCACCGACCGCACAAAAACCAAGCAACCAACCAGTTTCGGTTTTAATTGGCATGTAATCGATATACGCGCCATACCAATAACCGCGGTTATTGGCGTTCTGTTGAGCGGCGTAGCCACCAGCAAATAAAGATAAATTTACACGTTCGCGAAATTGCGCGAAAGCCGAGCCGACAACCACTAAGGTCATCAAGGCCAATAAAAAAAGAGTTTTTCTCATTGCTTATTTAATTTTGATTGTTAATGTTCGTTTTTAAAAGAGTTTAAAGCTGGAAATATATAATTCTAGCTATAAAAATAATCAAAAGATTATCAAGGTAGCATACACTATTTTTTAAAATCTGTCAAGTTAATAAGTTATATATAAAAAAACAACCCCCGAACTGTGGTGGGTTCGAGGGCTTTTTGACGAGTTAAGCGCTTATAGGTATAACCTATTTTAACTGAAATACCAGTGCTTCTTCCCCGCCAATTGTGGCAGTTGTCATTTTTTCGGCCATCCAACCAGTTGCATCGCATTTAATCTCTGCGAAAGTTAACATTCCATATTGTTTCAGGAATGATACTTTGGCAAATATTCTGCCATCAGCCATAACGCCATAAGGTTCCGATCCGGAAGATGTTGCTGGTAAAGACCAGTTACTTCCGTTAAGACCATTAGCGTAAGCGTTTTGAGCGGCGCTACCCATAAGTGCTGGTAAGTGACCATTTTCGCGCCCGTCTAAACGGATGCAGAAAGTGGTTGTACCAACTGGTACGGGGGCGCTAATGCCGGTTGAATTGCCTCCAGGTACGGGAGTGGTGGGCTGCACAATTAATGTACTGGGATCAGTTGCAGTTGCAACTCCGTTGTTTGCTGGGCGAAATAGCACAATTACGATAAGCGCTACGATCACCAAAAACAAAAACACTGTGAACCACTTAGCTTTAAGCCAAGCGATTGCGTCGACAAAATTTACTTTCATGATACTGAATTTTTAAGTGAAACAAATTGTTAAAGAAATATATATATGTATTCAAGATACAGAAATAGTTTTTTAAGCGACTATTTTTTCGTAGAGCAAAAATTAATGTTAGTTAATTTTTGCCCCAGAAAAAATCCGGAGCGACAAAAAATTATTTCTGTATCTTGAATGGTTTTATCTTTTTAATTTACTTTCGTAAAACATTCCCCATATTACCATGCAAATCATGATTGCTATGTGATTGCTCAGCCAACTCTTCTCTCTCGGCTAAATTATGTCTGATTTCCATATCGTTAATTTTAACGTGTTTTTTGTGGCGACCACCAACGATATTTAAATCATTGCGTCTTTCTGGAAAAATATAGATATAGAATAAGGATACTAAGAAAGAAGCGACTAGAGCCAAAGCAGCGTTATAAGGAATATTCGGTTTAACCGGATAAGCAGAAACTAAAGGCTGATCAATGATATTCACTTTAATATTTTGACCGCTATGATAGTTCTGATTATTGTTAATTAAAATATCATTAATGGCTAAAGCAATTTGTTTAGCCTCTTGGGTGCTGGTATGATAAACATTAATTTCGACAATTCCGGTATCTCCCTGAGTACTGGTAGAAACAGTTTCACGCCATTTTTTAAGTTGCTGGCTGTAATTACCAGCAAAATAATCACGATTTATACTATAAGGTGAAGCAATCACTTGATCGTAGAAAGAGCTGGAATATACAACCTGGGCAAATAAGTTACCTAAGTATTCATTAGACTTGGAAAGTGAATAAGCATCAGCACTACCGGCATTTTGTAAAACTAAAAGTCGAGATTTAGCGCCATATTTGAGCGGATTTAGCAAAGAAAGACCGATAGCTAGAACTATAGCCACAAACATAATAGCTAAAATAGTTTGTTTTTTACGGCCAATTAGCTTTAAAAACTCGTTAAATTCCATATAATTTTATAAATTTATTTATCTCACTTTATTATTGACTTTTCACTATACTACAATTATTTTTATTTGTCAATAGCAATTTGTCCGGCTCCAATTTTTAGGTATTGACAAATATAAAAATAAAATGTATAATAACTTGATAAAAATTTTAATATTAAAATTAGTTAAAAAATATGAAAAAGTGGATTATTGCCGCGGTAGCCGTTATTACCGTTGCCTCCCCGTTTTTACTGGTTACCCCGGGAAAAACCAAAACAAAATCTTATTATTCTGGCGATGCACTCGCCTTTAATAATCAAGTTTATGTCGCTACTACTAATACTGGTAGTTTGGAGGTATTTAAGCTTGACGGCAAAGACTTAGGTTTAGTCGCTAAGCTAAAACCTTACAACGCCCGTTTTAATAACTACGGCGAATTCTTTGATGCTAAGTTAGTATCCGAGAATAACCGCTTGTATGTCTACGCGGTCAGCAACTACACTATTTACAAATATGAAGTTGCTAATAATAAGTTAACGGAAATCCAAACCAACACCAATACTTATTGGGAATGGTACAATCGCATTGATAAATTCGGTTCCAACATTGTAACTGTTAGTGCCAAAGGCGTTAAAGTTTTTAATTCCGACTTACAAACTATCGTCGCTTACGATTTTAAAAATCAAGAAGCCCCTTATAATTTAAGTGGTAATGATGATTTCTATTTGAATGTTGATGAGGCTAACAGTAAAATTGAGGTCTATAATGTTGAATCTCGTTCTATTATCAAAACTATTCCTTTAAATTTTAAATTTGATAAGGGCAATCGCCGCGCCATTTTAGACGCCAGCGATAATATTTACGTTGTTGATGATTACTATGCCAAGAAATTTGATTTATCCGGAAAATTATTAGCTAGTTATAAGCACTTAGATTATCAAGGTTTTGATATTGCGGTCAGCAACAATACCGATAATGTTTATTTCTCTAACGGGGTTGGGGTTGTAAGACTCGATTCTAATTTGAAGGAAAAAGATTTTGCTTGGACCGGAAATCTAGGCGGCTATGCCGGCTGGGCCATGGGCCTGAAGTCGGTCTATGCCGATGGCGATAAAGTTGTCGTTTTTAACAATTCCAATATTTTAGTACTTGATGCTAATTTAAATAAGATTGCTTCTGTTTCCGCTACCGAACAAGAAAATACTACTTACGCAACTGAAAACTTATTCTTAAAATTAGACAAGAGTTCAGCAGCAGTCAATTCCGAGGTTGCGCTTTCCGGCGGCGGCTTCTTAGCCAATGAAGAATTAACTATTAAGTTTGGTGATCAGAAAACTATCGTTAAAGCTGATAGCCGTGGACGTTTTGCTACTATCATTAAAGTTCCGACTTTAATTAAGGGCGGACATGATATCCGAGTTGATGGTACTTCCTCCAAACTTCATTACAGCATCTCCTTCCAAGTTCAATAAATTATTAGCTTAATTTAATAAAATACCGGGTCTTAATCGACTCGGTATTTTTTTATTTAAAAAACTATCTTAAATTTTATTTTAAAAGCTCGTGATAAACATTCGTTACCTGCTTTAAATTCTCAGGCTCGTTAAAATTCTTAACGCTTTCCTTGGCTTCTCGACCAATCTTATCTAAATCTAAAACATCCAAATCATTTATTTTTCTAACCAAATCTTTAATATTGCCAGGAATAAATAATAGGCCATTATCGCCGTCTTTAATAATTTCCGGAATGCCGCCGATATTTGAGGCAATAACTACTTTACCTAAGCTTAAAGCCTCCAGGAGGCTCAGGGGCATATTCTCTAACCAAATAGACGGGATAACCACGGCACGCGCCTTTAAGATTAATTGCTTAAGCTCTTCCCCGCTTTTAAACCCTAAAAATTCCAGATGAGCATTAATTTTTTTAGCGAGCGTATCTAGTTCTATTTTCTGTGGTCCGTCACCAACAAATTTCAACTTAGCGCCAGTTAAGGCCGCCGCTTCAATCAAAGTTTTTAAACCTTTTTCTTCGGATAGTCGACCAAAATATAATAGATACTTTTCTAGCGGTGGAATTTCTTCATTTAAAGACAGGCTCATTTGCGCATCAAAGGGGTTAACAATAACTTTTATTTTAACTGCCGGCCAGCCCCATTCAACTAATTTAGACTTCATGAAAGCGCTCGGAGTGATGAACGTGGTAATATTGCGTTCATATATTTTTAAAACTGAGTGATGCAAATACATCTCTAAAGCCGCCAAAAAACTCTTGGAACGCGAGTCCTTAAAGCATTTTTTCTGTGCGCATTTATAATATTTATGAGGCTTGCAGGCTTCACAAATTTCACCATGCGCAAATAACTGATAATTTGGACAAATTAGTTTGTAATCATGGACATGCATCACCACCGGAATACCGGCTTTTTTAGCAACGTCCAGAATGGAGGGCGAAAGCTGATGATAAATATTATGGATATGAATTATCTCCGGCTTGAAATCGGCCACTAATTTTTTAAATTTCCGCTTCGCTTCTAAGCTATAAATCATGCGCCCAGGACTTTTAAGTTTATCTTTAAAACCACCTTCATTGAAACTCAGGCGCGAAACAAAATATTTAGCGTAAGGCGTCACCTCGTTTTTAGGATGCTGCATGGAAAAATAGGCAACCTCATTTCCTGCTTGTTCTAAAGCTTTTCCTAAAGACAAATAATACTTATCGGCGCCGCCGCGAGCGTAGTGAAATTTATTGACCTGAAGAATACGCATAATTTATTGTTGTTTATTAAGCTTGGCCGCCAAAAGTTCTTCATACCAAGTGGCGTACTTAGCCACCATCTTGGTTAAAGAAAATTTTTCTTTAACTAATTCATTTACAGCCGCTACTTTTCTGGCTGTTTCCGCGGTTTGCAAATTATTAATTAAAAAATCTATTTTTTGCGCCAAAATATCATCATCACCCACCGGAAATAACCAAGCATTATCTTCATTTAAAATCTCTAAAATACCGCCGGTGGCACTAGCAATAATTGGTTTCTCACTCGCCCCGGCTTCTAAAATTACTAAACCCAAACCTTCCCAAAGCGAAGGTAAAACAAAAATATCAATTTGGCTTAAAAAATTACGGGCGTTAACTGGACCGATTAACTTAACGCGGTTAATTAATTCTAAGTCTTTAATTCTTTTTTGTAGTTCTCCGGCCATTTCCCCGACACCGGCAATTTCAATTAAATAATTTTTATTCTTAGTTTTAGCGGCAGCCTCAATCAGGCTCATAAAGCCTTTTTGCTGACTTAAGCGGCCGATGGCGCCTATGATTACCTTTTCGCCGTCAGAGCGTCCAGGCAGCCAATCTGAGACCTTAGAAGGGTCAAAATGCTGACTATCGATACCATTATAAACAACAGTTATTTTTTCCGGTTTTAGATGATAGCGGCTAATGGCGTCTTCGCGCACCGCATTGCTGACGGCAAAAATTTTAGTAACACTTTTGAGATTTACTTTTTTAATTAATTCCGCGCTTTTTTTAGCGCTTTGATTAATATTGTGTTCCGTGGAAACAATCACCGGTACTTTTTGCAGCTTGCCAGCTAAGATGCCATAGATATCGCCGCCAAGATGGGTGTGAATAATATCCGGCTTTAATTTAGTTACTGCCCTGATTATCAGAGCAATATTCAAGGGGTCAATTAATAAGCGTTTGTGTAAAGAAATTACCGGAACGCCAGCAGCGGCCAGTTCAGCTTTTAGCTCCTCACCCTGCTTATTGTCTTTAAATAACAATAAGGCCGGAGCGAAATGCGTCTGGTCAAGGTTCTTTAAAATATCAACTGCCACTCTTTCCGCTCCACCGCGGCTAAGACTGGGCAGGATGTGTAGGACGCTTATTTTTTTTATCATAAAGCTCATCAGAGAACTTGATTGCAATTAAAAAT
>Ga0172379_10001116_pt1 | contig 57479 bp, 61 predicted proteins | sample GrowelOW334metaG_FD_119756 | JGI IMG/M metagenome (GOLD analysis project Ga0172379, IMG submission 119756) | Groundwater microbial communities from an aquifer near a municipal landfill in Southern Ontario, Canada - Groundwater well OW334 metaG | ecosystem: Environmental > Aquatic > Deep... | reverse complement strand
TAAAAGAGCTGTCTTGGAAACATCAATTAGATGGATTCTATTTTTTGAACCCCAAATATATGGACGCATTTTAGGGCACCAACGAGATGTCTTATGTCCAAAATGAACCCCAGCCTTAAGCATTTCACGTAAATCTAACATATAAGTCCTTATTGGGTTATTCCAATTACTTCTTAGGTTTTATACCAATTTTAACTCATGATATAATTCACCACCCGAAAAAAGAAGTAAGAAACGATTTTGTATTATGATTACTTGTTCTAAAGTTTAGCGGAAATAGTTAAAAAATCAATTTTTTATAGAACTATCAAGTAGCTTTAGTTATTATGTCAATTAGACATAAAATGTCATGTTTTATCTTTTAATAATTCGCAAAGCACACCAGTCAAAGCGTAAAATAAAAAACATAAGATAAAAAGCATCAGACCAATGTACACTTTATCTGAAAATGCGTGGTTTCTTAAAAAAGGGTTGCTCTACAAAAAAAACATTTGTTGGAACAAAAATATCTTCATCTATCAAATTTTGTAATCCAAACTGAAGATTATAGTCACTAAAGTATGCTGGCTCATATTGTTGCTCGGGTTTTAAATTTTCTACTTTATTCCACTCTCTACTAACAAAAAAACGCCACCCTACCGTTAATAAGTTAAATACCGTTCTGAAGCAAAATGCGAAATAAACTCCAATCAGTCCCATTCCACAAGTAACAGAAAAAATATACGCCAAGGGCAATAGAATTAAATATTCAGAGAAAACACCTTGTAACATAACAAACCTAGAATCATCAGCGCCCAATAATCCACCACTTATCACCACATAAAGTGCATCAACAAGCAGATTAAGGCCAAGAAGCTTTATAGCCACGGAACTGGCATTTGCAACTTCAATATTAAGAGGGCTAAAAAATCCCCCTAAAAATGAAGAGAATGCAATAATAGTTGCAACGGAAACTAAAGCTACAACCGATACTATTTTACAAATTTTTATTATGGCAGGATTTATTCCCAAATAATCCCTACTCCCAAAGATCTTGCCAATAATAATCCAGCAGGCAACATAAAAGCTATAAATAAGTAGCTGTAAGGATGAGTAAACTTGATAATAAACAATCTGATGTACAGCCAATGCATTAACCCCAAATCGTTCAATAATTAAAGCCAAAAAATACATTGCTAAATCACAAAAACCAAACTGAAATCCAACGTTTCGAGAAATTTTGAGATACTCCTTTAAAACTTCCCAATTTTGCCAAAATGAGCTTTTAAATAAATTAAAATTAATTTTACCTGCAACAAATTGTTTATTAAAAATAACAAAGGCACTTAATACGCATCCAAGAAAATATGTGAAAATGGAAGCAATTGCAGCACCCTGAATTCCAAGCTTGGGAAACCCAAACATCCCAAAAATTAATACTGCATCAATTAAAACATTTGCCACATGCATTAAAACGCGAATAAAAAACGGGCTAAGCGTATCTCCCATTCCATTAATAAATCCCGTCAAAGAAAAAAAGGTTAATGAAAAAGGAACAGCCTTTAGAACGGTGTTTAAATAAGCATAACCAATTTGGTTAACATCCGAACTTCCAACCATATAAAATGCCAAAAAACTTATCTGTCGGCTAAAGGCAGCCACAATCAAACCTACAAAAAACGGAACTATTATACTAACCAAAAATGCTTTATTTATCTTATCTTGATCCGAAGCTCCGAAAAATTTTGCAACCAATGTTCTTGATCCAGCCTCACATTCTCCCAAAAAATTATTAATTAGAGTTGTAACAATGCACGCGATCGAAACGGCAGCAACATAAACTACCCCAATTTTCCCAATAAAGAACATTTCCGTAATACAGGCTACTACTATTAGCATTTGAACAAAAAATTCAGGCCAAGCAAGTTTTACAACATCCTTGACCGTAATTTGCGTAGACATGAGTCTCACTCTTTATTTAAAATTAAATAAACGTCGACTTTTTTTGTTACCAAACTGTCAATTACTAAGTTGTCAATTACCAGGTAACTAAACTAAAACTCTTTACTCATCTTTGCAAGATATTTAATCAAAAAATAAAATCATGTCATAAACTATGCCATATTATACAACTAATGCGACCCGTCTAAATAAAAGAGCCTATCTGCAATTATCTTATAAACGCCATAAATGCTTCAAATGCTATCAGAACAATTATTACTACTGTTAACATTTCTTCATGTATCGTATCAAGTCTATCTTGGTAAATAGTGTTCAAATCTTGAACTATTCGCAGCTTTCGATTAATTGAATCGCGCCAATCTCTTAAATAAAGTTTTTCAACTAACAAAGCATAAAAATTCAAATAATATGCATCACCTGTCATTTTTACGCTATTTTCGAGCTGCTCGGTAATTACAGATATATCTACTTTCAAATTGGCAAGCCTTGAGATTGGAGAATCAAAACGTTCCCCCATTAGAGGCAGATATGCCAAAAAAGGCACTCTATGGGATTGTTGCCCATAAAAGTAAGTCAACCGATCATCAATCAGATGATCATAATACTGTAGCTCAAGCATTTGAACATTTGAGGATTCAAAAAACTCAAGCGGTTCAAAATATTCGTTATCATAAACAAATGCGGCCTTTGAATCGATTATAATCAAATCTTGCCCATAATACCCTGTTGATGATGAAAGAATCTGATCGATTTGATAATCTGATAAAGGTTTTACTTCCAAACGTAGAAGTGATGCTATCTTTGCTCCATACAAATCTTTAAAATCCTCAGGCATTATTTTTTCAGGCAAAGGATTTACCTGTATAGCAAAATAATCACTTTTTAAATTATAGAATCGAGGTTTTTTTAACCGTGAACTAATTTTATTAAAAACATTTCTTGCATCAACCTCACTTGTCATATCAAATTTACGCTTTACTTCTATCAATTTTAGTTTCAAATCATCGAATTTTTCATTAAACGGAATTTGATAACACAAAGAAAGTACGCCAAAATGATACAATTTACTGAGAACACATCCTGTGCCGGTTATATTACCTTTTTTTTCATCAATTGATGCGCAACTTTCCATCATTTTGAATGAGTAAGGAACGCGATAATTTTTAAAATATGAAGAAAGTGGAACTTCAAGCGGATCTAGAATACCTTTTTGCTTAATGGTATTTAAATCAATTTCATCACCAAAATCAAATGCATAAAACAGCAAAATATTCCCCGAGAAACAATGATTGATGTCTAAACCTAGGTCATTTACGTCCATATCAAGACTCCTTCAATGTTTTATATGCCTTCAAAAATTTACTTGCCATCATAATTGCCGGACCGGAAGATCCAACATTTTCAATTAATATAGCCATTGCTAGTGGCTTTTCTTGTTTGTATCTAAAAAAACCCGCAACCCAAGCATGCTCAAGTTGAATTTTATTTTTCTTTTCTGAGTTTAAAGCACAGGTTTGTGCCGTTCCCGTTTTTGCATGAACTTCGATACCATTTATAAAACTTAATAATCTCACAGTACCCTCTTGGACAGCTGCATGCATACCATCTCTTAAAACTTTTAAAGTTTTTTGAGAAACGTCAATTTTGTCACATTCAATAGCCTCACTTTCCAGAATCCTAGGCCTGACAAGATGCCCGGAACAAACAGCTGCAACCATTCTTGCAACCTGAAGTGGGGTGACCAATAAATCTCCCTGTCCGATACTAACGTTAAGAGTCTCTCCCTTCCACCATTTTTCACGCTTGAATGCTTTTTTCCATGCCTTATCCGGCACAAGCCCCGCTCTTTCAGGTAACAAAAAGTTTGTTTTCTGCCCCAACCCAAAGCGACGCGCATACATGGCCAACTTATCAATAACAATTTTTCTAGCTACTTCAAAACAGTATACATTACACGATGCAGCCAAAGCCATTCGTGAATTAAGTAATCCATGTCCGGAATGCCGCATACAGCAAATTTTTCTACCACAAAACTCAAGGTATCCTTTGCAGAAAAACTCAGTTTGCGGTGAAATAACCCCCTCCTCTAGCCCTGCCGTAACCGTAATAAGCTTGAAGGTAGATGCCGGTGGGCACAATGCACAAGTTGCCCGATTAAGTAACGGATTATTTTCAGATAATTTTTCCCACTCATCTTCAGATATTGGACTTAAAAATAAATTTGGATCAAATCCTGGACATGAGGCCAAAACCCTTACGGCTCCATCTTCAGGATCAATTAAAATAAAAGCTCCCGACTGTCCTTCTTCGAAAAGCGATTCAGCTATTCGCTGCAACTCAAGGTCAATTGTTAACTTTATATCCTCTCCGGCCTTCGCTTCTCTGAAATCCTTTAATGCCAGCTTTTTACCAGTAGAATTTGTTACACTTAACATATATCCGGGCTGACCTTGTAACTCAATTTCAAGCAACTGTTCAAGTCCCGCCTTACCTATTTTTTCAATTCTGTTCAAAAAGCCCAAAACGTGGCTCGCCAATGCTCCGTGCAGATAAACTCTTTCAAAACGATTCGAAACCACCAAACTCGGGTGATTTCCACAAAATTCGCTAATTTTACACAGCTGGTCAAAACTTATGTTCTGGCAAAGCATTTTTCTTCGAGAATATCTTTCTGACATAACAAGATCCTGGTTAATTGGATCTTGCAACAAATCAGTGCCCAAAATTTGGCCAATTTTGCCAAGCAGGTCCAACTTTTCTTCATTAAGAGTCTTTCCCCCTAATCCCTGCCAATAAAGGTCAAAAACGGGCTTATTTGCTGCAAGCATGGTACCCTTGTTATCAAGCAAGTTACCACGGGGAGGATTAATAACCTCAATTTTTAGGAAATTTCGCTCTCCCATACCCATAAAAACGTTTTTTTGCTTGATTTGTAGGTAAAAAAGCCTCAAAACTATTAAAAACGCGAAAAAAACGAAGGCAAAAAGTATTTTAAATGCCCTAAAACTTCTGGTTGTGCTTATTCTTATGCGACTAATACCAAACCCCTTCAATTTATTGATTGGATCAATCAATAGTATTAACAAAAGTATTAATAAAAAGCTTTATTTTACTATATCGTATCATGTTACATGGAGTAATTTACCACAGTCAAGGAACAAGGTAAATCTATTCACCCTCCCCCCCCCATTTGCAAATAAGAAATTTATAAATTAATCTTGTTAGTAACTTAGTAAGTATTATAAGTATTAAAAGCTTAGTAAGTAAATGGAATTTTATGAATGTGAGGTTATATTTTTAATATTTTTTTTGGAGGTTATATCATGAATAGATTCAATAAGATTATGCTTCTTGGATTACTTTCTGTTGTTACTGGCGCTACAAGCGTCAAGGGCATGGGCGAACAATTTGCCGCTGTAAAAATAGGTGGTGCAGAGTCTAGATTTATGGCTATGCCAAACCCAAACGCAGGATCTCGTGAAGTTGCTTTCGCAAATGCAACATCAGCCGGCGCAACAAAGTTTATTTCTCTTGATGCCAGCAACAAATCAGGTTCACACGAATATATCAACATGGACACTGCAACCGTAGAGACTATGACAGTTTTGTTAAATAAATTTAACGATACTGACGTTATTTGTGTTTATCCCAAATTTGCAACAACCGTTGCAACTTTTAATCAAGTTAGCGCAGACGAACAAGCAAAAATCGCTACGATCTACGCTTGTTGGATGATTAAAAATGGTGGTTTGTATCCTGCAGAAGGAAAAGTTAATTTGAACGGTCAAGAAGTTCAATTAACTGAAAAACAAAACACTTTGGTAAAATCTTATTTTATTAAGGCAAATGAATCCTTTTTGAATCCTTCAGAACCAAAGAAGCCTGAGACTAAAGTACAAGCTAAATCTTCAAGTAAGGCAAGCAAAATAGCTTTAGCCACAGCTGGTGGTTTAGCAGCAGCCTACCTATCATACTTGGCAATCGGAAACATTGTTTACAACCATGCTGGCTGCACAGATGAATCATCCAGTTTGACATGTGCTGCAACAAGTCACGCAAACTATATGGCAGAAAACGACATATTATATGTTCATACCTGTAAATTCTTGACTGCTGCTGCAGCTGTAACAGGCTACTCTGTAACAGTGCTTTGGAATTCATTAAAACAAATTCTACCTGCTTTGCCAGTAAAACAAACGGCTCAACAATTAGCACAACAATTTGTTTATCAACCAAACTGTTCACAATTTGATAGACCTGCAGTTTTACCAACTTGTTCTTCAAGCGAACAACCAATAATCCCAGTAGCTAATGCTGGATTTATCAAAGGTCTTTTGTGGCCTTTCCTTAGATAATAAATAATCATATTTAAAAAAGAAGCAGGGCGTGATTAAAATCACGCCCTGCTTCTTTTAGTTTTATCTGCTAATTGTTTACAAAAATACTTATATTTAAGAATGAATCAAATTCTCATGCTAGACCCGACCATGGTTTCCCAATCTGTTATCAAAAATCCATCTACATCCACCACCATGGCCTACCTCAATGTCGCAGTCCTATACAGGACAGCTACGGGGTACTCACAACATATTTATAATTTAAAATTATTATTTTCTACGCCTGAACTGCGCCTTTGGACACTGTAACTTTGCGACCTGACCGTCATAGCTGAAAGCGACTGCTGGGTATCCCGTCGGTGACGATCTTTGTATAACTTACAAATTGTCGATTGAATAACCACGGACGACGATAAGAGTTTTTCTTGGATTTGAGCATTAAAAATGTCGAATATTAAGACAAAATATCAAGAATTAAAAAAAGAGTGCGCCCGACAGGACTCGAACCTGTGGCCTACGGATTAGAAATCCGTTGCTCTATCCAACTGAGCTACGGGCGCATAGACGACTCAGTAAAATAAATTTAATAAAAATAGAATATAGAAAGAAATGGTCGGGGCGGTCAGATTCGAACTGACGACCCCTCGCTCCCAAAGCGAGTGCGCTACCAACTGCGCTACGCCCCGACATTAATTTTTATTTTAAGTTACACTAATTTCAAACTTTATGGAAGATTATTTTTGATTATTTTCTGGGGTGAGCGACGGGGATCGAACCCGCGACATTCAGAGCCACAGTCTGACGCTCTACCAACTGAGCTACGCCCACCATATTCAAAAATGTTATTTTCAATATTATAAGCTGTTTACAACAAAAATCAAAGGTCAAATACAAGTTTCTTAGTTTTCTACTTTTTCAATTACAGAAATTTCATCTGTAAGATAATTTTTGTTCAATAATCGTATGGCATCAACACGTGTCAATACGGTCTTTTTCTTACGACCTTTTTTAAACCAATTTAACAAGTTAACCATATTAACACTTGCCTGAACCTGGCTATCTGTTGCAAGTGCCTCTTTTTGCCTTTCGCTCCAACTTTTTTCATTTTTCTTATTTTTATCGGAATCGCCAGAAGCAGGATCACCATTATATTCTGTTGAATCTTCTTCGCCAATTTCTTGATTCTCGAGTTCTTGAGATTCATTCGTCAAATCAATTAATGGCTCACTTTGTTCTTCTTTTTTCTTGGCTTCTTCCTCTTTTTTAATGGCTTCATCAGCAGGCAAGCCTAAATTCTCGCTTACTTCTTTAACTGTTATGTAATTTTTTAACGAATTCTCTTTCCCATAAAATTCTTTAATCCATTCCATTTCATCAGCCGGAACATATTTTGGTTTAACTGTAAAATCAGGAGCTATGCCTTGAGCTTGAAGAGATGAACCATCAGGTAAAAAATATAACATTGTTGTAAGTTTTAATGCACAACCATTTTTAACAGGTATTAATTCTTGCACGGAACCTTTACCAAAGGTGGTCATACCAAGCAAAAATACCATCAATTTTTTCCCCTTCCACCCTCCATTTAAATAACTTTGCTCGGAATGAAAACGTAAGCAACCTGCCAAAATTTCAGAAGCAGATGCTGTAAAATTGTTAATCAATATGAATATAGGCACATCGCTTTTTAAAACAGGGTCAGAATTTGTGAAATATTTGGCAACAATCTTACCGTGCCTGTCACGTGTATGAACAACAGGCGCGCCTTTGGGTAAAAAAAGACCTGCCATCTCAATGGCAGAATCAAGTGTGCCACCGGGATTGCCACGAAGATCAAGCACAATCCCCTTGCATTTGCCCTGGTTGGCTTTTTCAAGCAACCCAGACATCTGTTTGGCTGCATTTTCAGTAAACTGTTTTAACGAAAAATAATAAACATTTTGATTCTTAAAAAAGTAACAAAGAGAAATCTGATCCTTGATTATATCGCGTGTTACCAAAAATGACATTGGCTTTTTTTTACGTGCAATTTTGATAGAAATTTTTGTTCCAACTTTCCCCTTAAGCTTATTAATAACCTGATCTGTAGTCATATTTTTAAGATTATCTTTTCCAACTTTAATAATCCTATCCCCTTTTTTTATGCCAACCTTTTCTGCAGGGCTACCGGGAAGAACCTCGATAATCATCAAAGAATCATCATCCGGAGCTTTACCGATAATACTTACACCAATTCCGGAAAATTCCCCTGATGTAGCCTCTAGTGTGGACTTATATTCGTCATTACTGAAAAAACTTGAATGTGCATCAACCTTTGAAACAGCAGACTTTAAAGAGTCCTGAACAAATCTATCAAAATCAACCTTACGAAATGCTTTTTTTTCAACAATACTCAAAACCTCAGAATATGTCGGTAACCATTGCATTATATCTTTTTGAGCATCATATAATTTGGAATATGATAAGTCTTTTGCGTTTTCAGATGAAATATTTTCAGTATCACGGGAACCCGTATCAGCAAAGTTAAAACTAAACCAAGAAACTGCGCCAATAAAGCACAATTGCAAAGAATACATCTTCATTACTCTCTCCTACATTCTACTAGTCAAAATTAAACTCTGGAAACCCATTTTAAACAAACTTTTTAACTATCCACTTTAAAAAAAGTGTAAACAATTTATGCTTAAATTATGATTGAAATATGGTAACAATAAATTAAAAACTTATGCAATAAATTTATGTAAGTTCAACGAGAGGTTGAGGAAATCAAAATGGATTGCACTCAAAATACTTCGACAGAAAAACAAACCCGCCAAGTTATAATCGTCACAGGACTTTCGGGCGCAGGAAAAAGCGGAGTAATAAGGGGTCTTGAAGATCTTGGTTTTTATTGCGTTGATAATCTTCCTGTCCCAATGCTTTCTGTGTTTTTAAATCTTGCATTCCAAACACAAACGCTAAAGGTTGCGCTTGGCATCGACGCTCGAGGTGAGCAGTTTTTTACTGATTTCATTACAGAAGTACAAAAACTAAAAAAAGAGCTCGGCACTAATTTAAAAATAATATTTTTAACCGCGTCAACCGAAACTCTTATTAAACGGTTCCAAGAAACTCGTCGAACTCATCCATTAGCCAAAGACATCGATCTGATACAAGCAATTGAAAAAGAAAAACAGATTCTGGCACCGATAATGGGCATGGCCGATATAAAACTTGATACAAATGCATTTAATACTCATGATTTAAGAAAATGGGTCAGCGCAGCATTTTCAAATGAACAAGTAAGAAAACTAGTCGTAAATCTAGTATCATTTGGATTTAAATATGGGGTGCCAACTGAAAGCAATATGGTTCACGACTTGAGATCTTTACCAAACCCATATTTCATTCCATCATTAAAAGCATTGGATGGCAGAACTCCAGATATCCAAAATTACTTATTTGAACAACCGGCAGTTGTTGATTACTGGAATAAACTCGCTGATTACACAAAATTTGCAATCGATAAATTTTATCAAGAAGGTAGATTTTTTGTAACTGTGTCAATTGGCTGCACCGGCGGAAAGCACAGATCTGTAACGTTTGTTGAACGTTTGAGTAAACAAAACTGGGAAAATATTAAATTTTTGATTAATCACAGAGATGTAGGTAAAGAGTAAGGGCATTATCGCCCATAGTTTATCAATCTCAGTTATCGCACATTAATCACCAACGGAATACCCCTGTGTTCAAGAAATGGTCGTAGTGCTTTGTATAAGGTTAAATTGTTTTTATAGAAACCATTTGTCATCCTGAACTCGTTTTAGGATCCATGGATTAAATATTCCAATTAAAATGATATGTTTAAGAGAAAGGCGATCGTATGAAGAGAAGAGACACAGTTCTGTTACTACTTTTCGGACTAATTTTTTCATTTGGTCTGGGATATATTGTTTTTGGCAAACGTGGAATCATTGCTTATTACAAGCTTAAAAAAGAAATCAATCTGGAAAAACAACAAATTCAGGATTTAGAGAAGGAAATTGCTCACATTCAAGCCAAGATTGATCTATGGAAATCCGACGAATTTCATGCGGAAAAATTTGCTCGCCAGGACCTACAAATGGGCAAACCGGACGAACAGGTATTTGTTTTGACAAATACAAATCAAAAAGCTTGATTGTAATAATATCTGCGTTAAAAAAGAGATAAAAAATTAATTTTAGTCAAACGATCAAGTTTAAATTAATTATTTTTATATTCAACAACTTGTACAACAACATCCTGTCGAACAGGGGACAGCACAACAGACTGCGATTTAACAAGCTGAGGCGCGGCTATTTGTGTCTCAGCAGCCACACGAGTAGCCTCAGATTGTGTTTGCATCTGAATTCGATTTGCCTCAGACTGCGTAATCACTGAAATTTGAGAAAACTCAGTCTGTTTAGCTGCCACAGTTGTGGTAAGCTCAGCATCATGAGATTTACTATCAGAGGATTCAATTTTGGACGAAGAACCAGTCCATGAGTTATCAAACGAATTATTAAGCCATGACTGACAAGATTTTATGTTTTCTTTTTCAAGCTTCTGGGTATGCAAAATTCTTTTTTGTTCTGCCACTTTGGCAAATTGAATATGCTGCTTCAACCTATTCAATTCTTGCGCCATTTTTGCCATATTTTCTTCAAGCTGCTTGATGCTACAATCAACGCTATAAAAAGAACCTGCGTCAACACTACTGTTAATTTTATTCACATCAAGTCTCTCTTTCTCGTGGGTTTGGATATATTCATTTGATATTGTATCTAGTGAACTTACATTTTGAGAATACAAATCAACTAATAAGAAAAAAATATTGAAAACACAAAAGATAGTTAATTTGTGTGAAAATCGATTAAACATAAATACGTCCTTCAAAAAATAACAATATATTCGCAAAAATATTATTTATACCGTTAGCTTAATATTTGGACTATCTAATTTATTCGTTTTACCAAACAGATCAAGAACTTTATTAATCTTCCCGTTCAATCTTCCTGATATTTCATGCTACGTATTTTTTTAATCTTACTTCTATGTGTTTTTTCATGAAATCGAGATTCTTTTGTCGCCTTTGATACGCGTGTTGCCATGCGTTTTTTTGGAACATAAAGAGCGTTCCGAACTTCTTGCGCAAGTCGCACAAGAGCCATCTCTTTATTTTGATTTTGACTACGCGATTCGCTATTGTGTATAATTAAATCGCCATCTGTTGTTAAACGTGATTTTAAATTTTCTAAGACTCGTTTTTTTTGTTCTTCATTCAAAGCAACTGTTGCTTTAACATTCCAACGAACCGTTATCCGAGTGTCAGTCTTATTAACATGTTGCCCTCCAGCCCCACCAGATCTACTGGCAATCAACTCAATTTCATAACCGGGGATAGTAACACCATTTTTAATATGTAAATCGTTTTTCATCTACTACAAGCCTTTCATAAACTCTTCATACAAGCTATACCTACGAACCATTTCTAAAACGCCCCAGGTTGCTCAACCTGTTATTGAAACTTACCGCAATGCCACAATCCCAGAGGGATAGCTGAACAATGGGAATTTACAAAATATTTATTAATTAAAATTGATATTTTCTGCTCCCAAGCTGCGCCTTTTGGCGCTGCGACATTGAGGTGCCCGTTGGTGATGAATGTTATTGGCTTTCGATAACTGATTGATAAACCACGGGGCTTCAAAATAAGTCTAATAAAAAAAGCACCTACTATAAAATAATAGATGCTTTTTTATTTTTTAAAATCACTTTAAATGAGTTAAATTAAACCCATTCAAGTCTTGCAACTTTTGCTGTATCGCTTTCACGTTGCCCAAGAGGAATAACTCTTGTGTATCCACCAGGTCTGCCGATATAGCGAGGTGCAATTTCCTTAATCATTTTCATGACAGCCTTGTCACTGTAAGGCAAAAGCGATTTGATTCTACGAATCGTATTAAAATCTGCCCCTTTGCCTGCAATTGTGACAATTTTTTCAGTGAGTTTCTGTACTTCTTTTACCCTAGCTTTTGTAGTTTGAAGTATGCCATACTCAATAAAATGAATCACTTGATTACGAAGCAATGCTGTTCTATGTGCTGATCTTAGATTTAATTTTTTTCTACCACATTGATGATTCATGATTATTCACCACTTTCTTGATCTTTAAGAACTTTTTTAAGATCTAATTCTTTTACATTCATTCCCAAGTGTAACCCAAATGCCAACAGGATTTCCTTAACCTCACGCAAAGACTTGCGACCAAAATTCTTTATTTTAAGTACGTCATCTTCTGTCAGATTAACTAAATCAATAACGCGCTTAATTCCAGCTCCGACAAGGCAATTGTGTGCACGAACGGAAAACTCCAATTCATCAATTGGTTTGAGGAATAAGTCAACAGGTAACCCTTTGGTTGGACCTTCCAAATCAAACTTACCTTCAACCTTGCCTTCTTGGCCTATTTCTCTTGAAAGCTCGTTGAACGGAATTTCTGTTGCCTGCAAGAAGTGCTCCAATTGTGTTCTTAAAACCGACGCTGCGTAATGGATCATATCTTGAGGTTTAACAGCCCCATTTGTCTGTAAGCAAAAAGTTAACTTGTCATAATCGATTCTTTGTCCAACACGAGTCTTTTCGATATTGTATTCAACTCGCTTGACGGGAGAAAACATTGCATCCAAATAAATTCTATTGTCAGGCTGAAGAGACTGACCTACAGGCCACTGTGCTGCAAGATACCCTCTACCGGTTTCAACTAAAAATTCTATATCAAGTTCTCCATCTGGAGCCAAATGTGCAATAACATGGTCTTTGTTAATCACCTCAAGGTGTGCATCAGTTTTAATATCAGCAACTTTTGCAATACCAGCACCCTTAAAAGATAGGTGCATTTTACCAGGCTCGCCTGTAGAATTTTTAATCGCAATTTGCTTTATATTTAAAACTAATTGCAACGTATCTTCAATTACACCTTTTACTGTTGAAAATTCGTTATTAACACCTTTTATGACAACAGACGTCACAGCAGAACCTTCCACAGAAGAAAGCATAACCCTTCTTAATGCATTTCCAAGCGTTGTTCCATAACCTGGTTCCAATGGCTGAGCAACCAACTCACCATATGTCTCAGAAGATACCTGCTTGTTCCAGCTCAACTTAGGAAGTATCAATGGCTTATAATTCATTTGGAGCAATCCCTTTTTAAAAACCAACTACAAACTCATAACCTCTAAAAAAGCTATTGATCCTTTAGGCGAAAGCCCAAAAGATCAACAGCCATTTTTTTACTTAGAATACAACTCAACAATTAAGTGCTCTTCAATTGGAGCGGTGACATCAGAACGAATTGGCAATCTTGCAACTGTTCCCTGTCGGTCTTTTTTGTTAAGCTCCAACCACTCTGGAACCTTTACTCCCATGCCCATTCTCTTGTCGATTACTGTTTCAATAAAATTTGAATTTTTTAAAGTTGAACTGATAAGAGAAATAACATCACCCTCTTTGACTAAAAATGAAGGAGATTTTACACGCTTACCATTAACAGTTATATGTCCGTGAACGACTAATTGTCTAGCTTGAACTCTTGAGATAGCCATCTTCAAACGATAAATAACATTATCAACGCGACGTTCTAAAAGGCTTAAAAGACTCTCGCCAGTGACACCTGTTGAACGAACGGCAATATCAAAAAATCTCTTAAATTGAGCTTCTCTTAATCCGTACATCAATCTAACTTTTTGCTTTTCTTGAAGCTGTTTTCCATATTCGGAAAGCTTCTTGGTCCCTACACGCTTTGCGTGCTGGCCAGGACCTGTGGGACGCTTCTCAAGCGTACACTTTGCAGTGCGACACTTGGCTCCCTTCAGATACAATTTTTCACCTGCTTGTCTGCAGCGGCTGCATTTTACAAATTCAGACATGTTAACCTTTTTCTATATTAAAAAAATCATTAAATCGCAAGTAACTAACATAAACCTATACACGTCGTTTTTTAGGAGCTCGACATCCATTGTGAGGAATTGGAGTAACATCTCTTAACATAGAAATGTTCAAACCCGAAGACTGAAGTGCTCTTACAACGCAATCACGTCCAGATCCAGGTCCCTGAAGATTAACCTCAACAATTCTTACACCCATTCCGAGCAATTCTTTTGCAATCTTTGTTCCGATTTGAGTTGCTGCGTAAGGAGTACCTTTTCTTGCGCCTTTAAATCCAAGCTGTCCAGAACTTCCACGAACAAGCACATCACCATCAACTGTTGTTATAGCAACCATGGTGTTATTAAAGCTTGATTTTACGTGTGCAACCACTGACTCGATATTCTTATGTTGCTTTTTTTTACTCTTTTTATATGCCATTTTTACCCTTGCCTTGTATCAATTATTTCTTCGCTAGAATTTTCTTGTTTGGCACGACATTTGCAGGTTTTCTTGGCCCTTTACGAGTACGAGCGTTTGTCTTTGTACGCTGTCCTCTGACAGGCAAGCTTCTCTTATGCCGAAGCCCTCTGTAGGAACCAATTTCTTGAAGTCGCTTGATATTCATTGTGATTTCTTTTCTCAACTCACCCTCAATTTTGAAAAATTGAGTGATGTGTTTCTGAATAGCTGCAACTTGCTCATGCGTTAAGTCCTTAATTCTTACATCCGGACTCAACTTTATATCTGCCAAAATTTTTCGCGCTCTAGGTAACCCAATTCCAAATAAGTAGGTCAACCCTATTTCAACACGCTTTTCGTTAGGTAAAACGACACCTTCTATTCGAGCCATTAAAATTTACCTCTCAGAATAAACCTAAATTAATTTTTTAACCTTGTCGTTGTTTGTGTTTTGCAATTTTGCAAATTATACGTACAACGCCATTACGTTTAATAACCTTACAATTCGAACAAATTTTTTTAACGGATGTTCTTACTTTCATTGCATCTTCCCAAAATCTGATTAAAATCTAAAAAATTCAACCACGTCTTAACTACTTGCAACGGGAAACTATTCTACCCTTAGTCAAATCGTACGGAGACAATTCGACTACAACTCTATCACCAGGCAAAAGCTTGATATAATGCATACGCATCTTTCCAGATACATGTGCAAGAATCAAATGGTCCCCACCACTTAATTTTACCTGAAACATCGCATTAGGTAAGGCTTTTTCAACTACACCTTCCATTACAATAACATCTTCTTTCTTTGCCATATGAATCGTTTCCCAAATCTTTAAATTCTTGTTAAAACTTCCGAGCCATTTTTTACAACCAAAACAGTGTCCTCAACGTGTGCCGCTAGTCCACCATCTGCAGTTTTGGCTGTCCAGCCATCTTGTAAAATTCGAACTTCATGACTTCGCTCTGAAATCATCGGCTCAATCGCTAACGTCATTCCTTCTCTCAAAACTACATCATCTCCTGCTTTTCTATAATTAGGAATATCAGGATCTTCATGCAAATCTTTTCCAATCCCATGTCCTGCAAAGGCCCTAATTATGGAAAAACCGTCAAATTCAACTTTATCTTGAATACATGCTGAAATTTCAGAGACCCTAACACCCGGCGCGATCTTGCCAATTGCAGCGTCCAAAGCGTCCTGAGCTGTTTGGGCAATCTTTCTTGTGACTATGGAAACGTCCCCTACAAAAAAGAATCTTGTCATATCAGCGCAGTAACTTTTATAAGACCCTACAACATCTATCTTAACAAAATCTCCAGATTTTAAAATAAGATCTTTTGATGGAATCCCATGTACTATGCCATCATTAAGCGAAATACATGTAGCATGCTTATACCCAGCATATCCTTTGCATTCCGGAACAAGCCCTGATTTACGCATTTTATCTTCAACAATTCTATCTAAATCCAGGGTACTAATTCCAGCTACAACTTCAGGACCTATATCCTGTAAAATGCATGCCAGCCGTTTTCCGGCGGTTCTCATCTTTTCGATAGCAATCTTATTTTTTATCAACGTGCCCCTTACAGCTTTCAACGTACATATCGACCTTTTAATCTACCTGATGCAAGAAAACCCTCATAGCGTCTTTCTATCAAATGAGACTCGATTTGCGCAGACGTATCAAGAGCAACACCCACAACAATCAGCATACTTACACCGCTAAAAAACACGGGGAAATTAATAAAATGCCTAATTATGCTTGGCAAAATAGCTAAACCGGCCAAATACATTGCACCTGGAAAACCTATTCTTGTCAAAAGATAATCAAAGAATTCTGCCGTCTTTTTGCCTGGACGAATTCCCGGAATAAATCCACCCGATTTTCTAATATTTTCAGCTAATTCTACTGGATTGAAAATAATCGCCGTATAAAAATATGTAAAAAACACTATTAACCCGGCATTTAAAACATTGTAAAGTGCTGATTCACGGCCAAAATAATCCGTAATCATCGCGGATACGGCAGGCCACCTGTAGGCAAATAAGCCCGCAACAGCAACCGGCATACCCAAAATAGATTGCGAGAAAATTACAGGCACAACACCTGCAGGATTAATTTTCAAAGGAATATAGGAACTTTGCCCACCATAAACCTTATGGCCAACAACTCTTTTTGCATACTGCACAGGAATCTTGCGCTCACCTCTTTCAAGAAAGATGATGCACATAATCACACCGATCAAAATAACAACAAGCAGGGCTATTAAAAATATCCCTATTTGATCCATTTGATAGTTTTCCCACAATTTAATTATTGCGGCCGGCAAGGCAGTAACAATACCTGCAAAGATTATCATTGAGCTACCATTACCCAGTCCATGAGCATTAATCTGTTCACCAAGCCACATTACAAAAAGTGACCCTACGCTTAGGATAAGCACCGTTGTTAATTTAAATGCTAATCCTGGATTGGACACCAACCCCGGTTGATGCTCCATCCAAGCAGCAATTCCAATGGATTGAACAAGTCCAATTCCAAAGGTTAAATACCTTGTGTACTGATTAATAATACTTCTTCCATATTCACCCTCTTTTGACAACGCTTCCAATGTTGGAACCATAATTGTCAAAAGCTGCATCATAATTGACGCACTGATGTATGGAGATACACCTAATGAAAATATGGAAAAAAGTTTTAACGCCCCACCGGAAAAAAGATCCAAATAAGAAAGCAAACTGCCTACAAAACTTGAATCAAATCTTCCGTACAAAGCAACAACATCTATTCCAGGAACACTTATGTGTGCCCCAAATCTAAATACTGCAAACATTCCAAAGGTGAATGCAAGCTTTTTTCTTAACTCCGAAACAAAAAATATGTTCTTGAAGTTATGCAGTTGTACCACCACTTCCATACTCCTTCATCAATATTGCCTTACCACCAGCTTTTTCAATTGCTTCAATAGCTGATTGACTAAATGCGTCAGCATTTACAGTCAACTTTTTGGTCAAGCTTCCATTACCAAGAATTTTTACAAAAAATCCCTTGTTCCCCTTCACCAATCGTAAATCTTTCAATGCTTGTAAGGTAACTTCATCACCTGCATTGAACTTTTCTTCCAAAACCTCGAGGTTTAAAACAACATATTCTTTTTTAAACTCTCTATTGGAAAAACCACGCCTTGGTATACGACGACTTAAAGGCATCTGTCCACCTTCGAACAAATGTCCTAACTCATGTGTACCACCAGTTCTTGCACGCTGTCCTTTGTTACCCCTACCAGAAGTACCTCCACGATCTCCACCGCGTCCCTTACGCTTTGTTTTCTTGGTAATTTGCGTTAATTTTTCAAGCTGCAACATGTTTTTCCCCAAACAAGTCTTTTACTGTTTTACCACGCAATCTAGCAATCTCTTTTGCGGTTTTCAATTTACCCAATGCCTGCAACGTTGCCTTAACAACGTTTTGAGGATTAGACGATCCAATCGTTTTTGCTAAAATGTCTTTAATTCCCGCAACTTCCATAACTGCTCGAACAGCACCACCGGCTATAACACCAGTACCCTTTGATGCAGATCGAATAATTACTTTGCTGCCACCCTGTTTTCCTTCTACATTAAACGGAATTGTTGTTTTATAGAATGGAATTGAAATCATATTTTTTCTTGCACGGCGTAGCGCTTTAGCAATTGCAGAAGAAACTTCTCTGCTTTTTCCAAGAGCAACACCAATATTGCCCTTTTTATCACCGATAACTACTAATGCTGAGAATGCAAAACGACGACCACCTTTAATAACTTTTGCGACTCTTCTAACATTTAGAACAGCTTCAGAATACTCTTCCGCCTGCGGAACCGATGCTTTTGCTAATAAGCTTCTTTTGTTTTTCTCTTCGGCCATAATCTCTTCCTACGTTCCTAAATTTTTGCGATATTAAAAATTCAAGCCAGCTTCGCGCAAACCGTCGGCTAATGCCTTTACGCGACCATGATACTTATATCTACCTCGATCAAAAAACACCTCTTTGATCGCTTTTTCTACAGCTAATTTCCCAAGTTGTAAACCAACAAGTTTAGCAACTTCCTTCTTATCACCTTGAACCTTTTCCAAATTGAGAGAAGAAAAACTAACTAAAGTTTTTTGCGTGCTATCATCTATGATCTGAGCATAAATGTTTGCAAGGCTTCTAAAAACAGTTATGCGTGGCTTTTCGCAACGACTAAACTGATTTCCTCTAACCCTAAAAACTCTTCTCTGTGTTTTCTGCGCTTTTTTTCTTATTAAACTCACGTGTGTATCCTTTTCAACACAAAACTACCCAGACAAAAATTATGCTGCTGAAGCTTTTGTTTTTCCAGCCTTACGAGTAATAACTTCGTCAATTCTCATAACACCAGTACCTTTGTACGGTTCCGGTTCTCTAAACGACCTTACCATGTCACAAACATTTCCAAGCACAAATTTATCATGAGATTTGAATGTAAGAAGCTGTCCGGTCTTATCAAGTTCAACGGTGATACCATCAGGAAGATCCAAATCAATCTTATGGGTATAACCCAAAGTAAATGTTAATTTCTTACCTGCAAGCTGAGCCTTAAAACCAAGTCCCACAATTTTCATTACTCGTTCAAAACCTACTTCTACACCCTTAATTTTATTTGCAAGCAACGCTCTATGCAAACCCCAATTCATCTTATTTTCTTTAGACATTTTTTCATCTTTTGCTAAAGACACAACAAGATTTTTGTCTTTCAATGTTGCTACCAAAGTATTTGGTAATTCGTGAACAAATTTCGTTTTAGCCCCTGTAATCGTAAGGGAATTTCCACTAACTTGTATCTTTGCACTTGAAAAAAGAATTGGTTTTCTACCGATCTTTGACATATTTCTGTCCTCTACCAAACGTGACAAATAACTTCTCCGCCAACACCGAGCTTTTTAGCCTGTCGATCGGTTATAACACCAGAACTTGTCGTTAAAATTGAAATTCCAAGACCACCAATAACAGGTGTAATGGATTTTGAATTTTCATATTGACGACGTCCCGGGGTACTAACACTTGTTATTTCATGAATAACAGATTCTCCATCAACATACTTCAAAAGAATTGTTAAAGTTTTCTTTTTATCTTCTTCTGAAAGTTTAAAATCCTTGATGTATCCTTCGTCTTTTAAGACTTTTGCAATCTCAACTTTTAAAATTGAGCTAGGAAGCACCACGGATCTTTTGTTAACTTTTAATCCGTTTCTAATTATTGTTAAAAAATCGCCTATCATATCTCTGGACATAATCAAATTCCCACTTTTACCAGCTAGCCTTTTTAACCCCAGGCAAAACACCCTGCAATGCATTTTTACGAAAGCAAAGCCTACACATTTCAAAAAAACGCATATAGGCTCGCGGTCTTCCGCAAAGTTTGCATCGGTTTCTTGCTCGAGTTGAAAATTTAGGAGTTTTATTACTTTTTTCAATCATCGCTTTTCTTGCCATATCAATCCTCTATTAACTCTTCTTTCGGAAAGGCATATTAAATTTCTTTAGCAATGCAAGCGCATGCTCATCCGTTCGGGCTGTGGTATGAATAGTTATATTCAAACCACGGCTTCTATCGACCTTATCATAATCAACTTCAGGAAAGTTAATCCAGTCCGATAAACCAAGGTTATAATTGCCTGTTCCATCAAGCTTCGTTGAAATTCCCTGAAAATCACGAACAGACGGCAACACAATATTTATAAGCTTATCCAAAAAATGATACATTCTCGATTTACGTAAAGTAACGCAAACTCCGATTGGCATTCCCTGACGTAACTTAAAACTTGCGATTGATTTTTTTGCAAGTGTCTTAACTGAACACTGCCCTGCAATTTTATCAACCAACTCCTTAACCTGTGTTACAACTTTTGAGTCAGTAACACCCTCTTTAACAGCAATGTTAATAACAATCTTGGAAATTGAAGGAACTTCCATAACATTACCAACGCCCAACTCTTTTTCAAGCTCTGGACGAATTTTTGTTTTATATAAATCTTCAAGTCGTGATTTATTCATAAACCTTACCCACCATTAAAAAGATTCTTTGCATCTATGACAAATTCTTGCTTTGTCATTTTCTTCTAAAAATTTAACCTGTACGCGGCAAGGTTTTTTGCAAGAAGGACAAATTGGCATAACCTTATGCAAAGGAATTGGGCGTTCTGCCTTTACAATTCCACTTTTTTGGCCAGCTTTTCTTGCTTTCAAATGTCGAGTCACAATTTCCACATCTTTTACCAAGACCGTACTATTCTGATGATCGACATTAATTACTAAACCTTGCTTGCCTCTATCTTTTCCAGAAAGAACAATAACTGAATCGTTCTTTTTCACTCGACTTAACATATTTTTACCTCAACACTTACCAAACTTCAGGCGCAAGCGAGATAATCTTAGCATACCCAGCAGCCCTCAATTCTCTTGCAATAGGACCAAAAATACGGGTCCCAACTGGCTGTTTTTCTTTATCAATGATAACAGCCGCATTATCATCAAAACGAATATAACTGCCATCAGAACGGCGACATTCCTTACAAGTTCTAACAATAACAGCATCAAGCACTTCGCTTTTCTTAACTGTTCCGCCGGGAATTGCAGTTTTAACCGCAACTTTAACAATATCACCCAAGTAAGCATAACGTTTTTTGCTACTACCTGTGATACGAATAACTTGCAATTTTTTAGCGCCAGAATTATCAGCAACCTCAAGCATTGCACGCTCTTTAACCATCGCTAGTATCCTTTTCTATGCATATTTAACTTTTTGGCAAAATTCGAACCAAGGTTGCATGCTTTGTTTTGGATAGTGGTCGACATTCTTTAATTTCAACAACATCCCCAATACTAGCCTTGTTTTCTTCGTCGTGAGCCTTAAACTTTCTGTGTCTCTTGACAACTTTTCCATATAACGGATGTTTCAACAATCTTGTAACTTTTACAACAATTGTTTTATCCATTTTATCAGAGACAACCTCACCAACAAACACTCGGCTCCCTGATTCTTGAATATTTTGTTTAGCCTTATCCAACATTTCTTACCTAACCTCTTTACAACTTACTGTTGATTCTGATTCAAATACGTAAGAGCTCTTGCAATCTGAACTCTCAGTTTTCTAAACTGAGATAAGTCCTTCAACTGGCCCGTTATCTTAGTTAATCTTAGATTAAAAAGCTCTTTCTTCAATGAAGCAACTTCTTGCTTAAGAGCCTCGGCATCTAAATTTTTCAATTCTTTTTTGTCCATCATAAAATGTAACTCCCTTAAGCAGACTTATCTTCAGCCGAAACTAAATCAGCTTTGGTAACAAAACGAGTTTTCAATGGAAGTTTGTATGCAGCAAGACGCAAAATTGCTTTTGCCTCTAACTCTGTAAGACCTCCACCTAACTCAATAATCACACGACCACGTTTAACAACAGACACCCAAAACTCGGGATTTCCTTTACCTTTACCCATTCGAGTTTCTGCAGGTTTTTTCGAAATAGGTTTATCAGGAAACATTCTCAAATATAATTGGCCAACTTTCTTAAGCTGACGACTAATGGTTACACGAACAGACTCTATCTGTTTTGATGTAATCCAATGAGGCTCAACTGCAACTAAACCAAAATCCCCAAAAGCCACAGTCCGGGCGCCTTTTGAAAGGCCCTTCATACGACCTCTTTGCGTCTTTCTAAATTTAGTTTTCTTGGGCATTAACATAGCTCATTCCTTCCAAGGCTGTATTAATATTCGCCTTTGCAAATCCAGACTTTCACACCAATCACGCCATAAGTTGTAACAGCTTCAGCAAGAGCATAATCAACATTACTTCTTAGAGTATGTAAAGGAATGGAGCCCACTCTTAACCATTCAATACGAGCTATTTCAGCTCCGCCAATACGTCCAGAAATACAAATCTTAATTCCACGTGCACCATTTTTTATTGCAGTAAAACCAGCTCTTTTCATTAAACGTTTATAATTGGCGCGTTTTTCAAGCTGTTCAGCAATGCTTTTTGCCACAAGTGCTGCATTCAAATCTCTATTTCTAACTTCCTGAACAGAGAGTTCAACATTTTTGCCTACAAAACTGCTTAACTCTTGCTTAACTTTTTCAATCCCCAAGCCCTTTTTCCCTATAATTACACCAGGACGGGAAGAATGAATAGTAATTCTCACATTGCCAACCGCTTTATCAATAACAATTTTAGCAACATCAACATCGTTTAGCTTACTTTTAAGATATTTACGAATTTGGATATCTTCGATGAGCTCAGCGCCATAACCCTTTTTGGCAAACCAATGAGCGTGCCAATCTTCGAAAACTCCCAATCTAAAACCTACTGGATGAACCTTTTGTCCCACAGTAACACCTCTAATTTTCTTTTATTTTTTTGTCTTAAAATTTTTTATCTAAAACAATTTCTAAATGACTCAACCGTCTTCTCTGCATATTTGCGCGTCCCATAGCTCCAGGTTTAAAATATTTTATAACTGGACCATGATCAACAGTAATCTGTTTAATGTAAAGCTTATCCATTGAATCGATTTCTGGATTTTTAAAGCGTACATTTGAATATGCGGAAAATAATGTTTTCAATATTGGCTTTGCTTTTCTTACACCAAAAGTCTTTAGAAAGGCAAATGCCTTATCCACCGAATACCCACGAATAACATCCACCATTGGGCGAAGTTTATAAGGGGAAATTCGAATATATTTACATCTAGCACGTGAAAGCATTATCAACAACCTTTACTATTGTAACAAAAAAACTTAACTCTTTGTACCTACTTTTTCTTTGCTTTGCCTGCAGCCGGAGCAGCTGACGCGGCCGATGCCGCAGGGGCTGCTGCAGCGGTAGCAGCTTGTGCAACTGGACCTGATGATGGAGCAGCTGACGAAGATGGAGCACTTTCCGCACCCGCTTTTCGCTGTCCACTGTGCACACGAAATGTTCTGGTAGGAACAAATTCACCTAATTTATGCCCCACTGCATTCTCAGTAACAAAAACGGAAACAAATTTTCTTCCGTCATGAACAGCAATGGTCAATCCAACCATTTCAGGAATAATCATACTGGAACGCTGCCAAGTTTTTATCACTTCACGTTTTCCAGACTCTTTAGTTTTTTCAATTTTTCCCATCAAACATGGCGCTACGTATGGGCCTTTGCTCAAAGATCTTGACATACTCAATTATCCTTTATTTTCTTCTCTTCAGAATAGCAGTACTCTTACGTTTACGCGTTCTTACACCTTTACAGCTCTTACCCCATGGAGTCATTGGGTGAGATCCAGATTTTGAACGGCCTTCGCCACCACCATGTGGATGATCAACAGGGTTCATAGCCATACCACGAACAGTCGGTCTAATACCCATACGACGGCTTCTTCCTGCCTTACCAATTACAACGTTTTTATAATCTGCATTAGAAAGAATTCCAACAGTAGCCCAATTATCCAATCCTACTGTTCGCATTTCTCCAGAAGGCATTTTTAAAACGGCTAGTTCGCCATCTTTTCCAACCAACTGAACAGCGCTTCCAGCACTTCTTGCAAATTTTCCACCACGACCCACATGAAGTTCTACATTGTGAATGAAAAATCCCACAGGAATATTTCTTAGTGGCAAAGAATTCCCAACTTTAGCTTCAGCTTTGTCACTTGCCAAAATCTCATTTCCTAAACCCAATCCTTCAGGTTTTAAAATATAAGATTTTGCTCCGTTCTTAAAGAAAACTAGAGCTATTGGCACATTTCTATTTGGATCATACTCAAATGCATGTATGACGCCAGGAATATCTCTGACAACTCTCTTAAAGTCAACAATTCTGTAAAGCCTCTTTGCACCACCACCTTGATGACGATTTGTAATGCGTCCATAGCAATTACGGCCACCAGTTTTATGTAATGGGGTAACGAGCGTTTTTTCCGGACGCCCCTTACTCAAATCAGTATATTTTATGTACTGCTGTGTACGCAAAGAAGGATTTCTTGGTTTTCTACTTACAATAGTCATTTTTTATTTTCCTTCAGCCTGTACATCCTTAACATTCTGTGCACCGAAAGACTCAGTTGCCGCACCCATGGATTCAAACATTCCAGGTATTTCAATCTTGTAACCTTTTTTAAGAGTTATGATTGCTTTCTTTTTGGCTGAAGACAAAAATTCTCTTCGACCAAAAGTTTTAAGCTTGGCTGGCACAGTTATCACACAGACATTTGCAACTTTCACATTCCAAATCTTTTGTACGGCATCCTTAATCACGCATTTGTTTGCTTCTGGATGCACTTCAAATGTGAGCTTACCTAACTTGCGATATAATTCAAAGCTTCTGCTCGTCATTATAGGCTGTTTGATAATATCATAAACTTTTAGTTCCATCGTGAAATCATTTCTTTAAATAAATCCACATCTTTTTTAAAAAATACCCAACACCCACCGTTTATCAAATCAAACGCATTTGGCTGATCAAATGAAACAATATGAACATTCGGAATATTTCTAAAAGATGCAATGCTTGTTATATCATCAAAAGGCAAAAACAACAACACTTTTTTATTGTCTAAATCTGCAGCCTTCAACATCTTCTGTGCCAATTTTGTAACAGGCTTTTCAGCTGATACATTAAAATCTAGGCAAGCTATTGCTTTTTCGGCCAATTTAGAAAATAAAATATTATTAAATACCAAATTCATCTCTTTGCCATTCATTGACAAAGTTCTTGTTCTTGGTTGAGGACCAAAAATTACGCCACCTTTTCTCCAAAGTGGAGATCTTAATGATCCAGCTCTTGCTCTACCAGTACCTTTTTGTTTCCAAGGCTTACGATTAGAAAACGCAAGCTCAGCTCTGGTTTTGCACCCTACAGTGCCCTGTCTCCAATTTTGACGTAAAACGCGAATTGCTCGTGCAAATGCTACAGAATTTGTCGCCTTTTCTGTAATGTCAAAATTAACAGAACCCTGAACGTTGCCATCTAAACCATAAACTATTATTTCTGACATGGTTATTTCCCTTGCTTTTTAATCAAAACCAGAGAATCTTTTTTACCAGGAACAGAGCCTTTAACTAAGACAACTGAATTTTCTCGATCAATTTTTACAACTTCTAAACCACGAATTGTAAATTGACGACAACCCATATGTCCTGGAAATCTCTTACCTTTAATAACCTCACCTTGTGTTCTCATGTGACCAACTGCACCAGGCCTACGATGAAATTTGGAACCGTGAGATTTTGGCCCACCCGCAAAATTCCAACGTTTCACGACACCCTGAAAACCTAAGCCTCGGCTTATACCGGTAACAGCAACTTTCTGACCTTCCTGCAAAGCAATGTGATCAAAAGCAACACGCTGTCCTAAATCAAAACTTCCAGCCCCGTCTTCTATACGTACTTCTTTAATGTTGGAAAAAAACTTACTTTTCGCTTTAAGCCAATCATTAGAAAACTCTTTGCCCCAGTATTTTTCTCTTAACATACCTACTTGCAAAGCAGGATATCCATCTTTTGCTGCAGATTTCAATTGTGTCACGTACAAATTTCCTGTATCAATGACAGTAACAGGAACTACGTTCCCTTCAGAGTCAAAAACCTGAGTCATTCCAACTTTTTTACCTAACACACTATTTAACATAGCTGCTATACCTCATCTTATCTACTTAATTTCCACATCAACGCCAGCTGAAATGTTAAGTTTCATCAACGCGTCCATTGTTTGTTCCGACGGTGATACCAGGTCCAAGATTCTCTTGTGTGTAATAATCTCAAACTGCTCACGAGACTTTTTGTCAACATGAGGAGATCTTAAAACAGTAAAAACCTTTTTATCATTTGGAAATGGAACTGGTCCCAACACTTGAGAACCAGTCCTTTTTGCCGTCAAAACTATCTGTCTTACGGCATTATCCAATAAACGATAATCGTAAGACTTCAATGTTAATCGAATTTTCTGTTTTTTCATCTTTATGCCGCTATCGAATTATTCAAGGACTTCAGTAATAACACCAGCTCCAACAGTTCTACCACCTTCACGAACAGAAAACTTCAATTCGTTTGTCATAGCGATTTTACTGATCAAATCAACTACAACGTCAACTGTATCACCAGGCATAACCATCTCACGACCAGTTGGAAGAGTTATTGTACCGGTAACGTCTGTTGTTCTGAAATAAAATTGAGGGCGATAGCCGTTGAAAAATGGGCTGTGACGTCCACCTTCTTCTTTGCTCAAAACAACCAAGTGCGCTTTGAATTTCTTATGAGGAGTAATTGTTCCAGGAGCGGCAATAACCTGCCCACGTATAACGTCTTCTTTATTAATACCACGAAGTAGCAAGCCAACATTATCACCAGCCTCAGCTTCTTTCATTTCTTTGTTAAACATTTCTACGCCGGTTACTGTTGTTTTACGCGTATCAGTAAACCCAATTACTTCAACGTTGTCACCAACTTTAACCTTACCTTGGTCAACTCTTCCTGTTACAACAGTGCCACGACCAGAAATTGAGAAAATATCTTCTATAGGAACCAATAATGGTTTATCAATTTCACGTTTTGGTTGAGGAATATAGCTATCAACAGTATCCATAAGTTTTAAAATTGCAGGAACACCAATTTCGCTTTGGTCACCCTCTAATGCTTTAAGAGCTGAACCGCGAACAACTGGAATATCTTTGCCTGGGAAACCATATGAAGACAAAAGATCTCTTACCTCTTCTTCTACAAGATCAACCATATCGGCATCGTCAACCATATCAACTTTATTCATAAAGACTATAATTGCAGGAACACCAACTTGGCGTGCCAACAAAATATGCTCTCTTGTTTGAGGCATTGGTCCATCTGCAGCAGAAACAACCAATATTGTTCCGTCCATCTGTGCAGCACCGGTGATCATATTTTTTACATAGTCAGCGTGGCCAGGACAGTCTACGTGTGCATAGTGTCGTTTATCTGTCTCATATTCAACGTGCGTTGCATTAATTGTAATACCACGAGCCTTTTCTTCTGGCGCTTTATCGATTTGGTCATATGCTTTAAATTCAGCCAAACCCTTAGACGCAAGCACTTTTGTAATTGCAGCGGTCAATGTTGTCTTACCATGGTCAACGTGTCCAATGGTACCAATATTTAAGTGAGGTTTTTTACGCTCAAAAACACCCTTTGCCATCGTTATATTCCTTCTATTCTTTTAAAATCAATACCTACTTTTTAACTACCAGTTGATCTTGTACATGTTTAGGAACTTCTCGGTAAACTTCAAATTGCATGCTATAACTAGCTCTACCCTTTGTCAAAGATCTTAAGGTTGTTGAATAACCAAACATTTCTGCCAAAGGTACCTCTGCGGATACAACTTGAATTCCCTTTTTACTCTCCATTCCCAAAATTCTGCCTCTTCTTGAATTTAGGTCACCAATTACATCGCCCATATTTTCATCTGGCGTAAAAACTTCAACCTTCATTATAGGTTCAAGAATTACAGGGGATGCTTTCGAACATCCGTCTTTAAACGCCATAGAAGATGCTATTTGGAAGGCCATTTCTGAAGAGTCAACGTCGTGATACGAACCATCAAACACTGTTGCCTTTACGTCCACAACAGGATATCCGGACAAGACGCCAGAATTTATGGAATCTTTAAATCCTTTTTCTATACCAGGAATAAATTCTTTTGGAACTGAGCCTCCAGAAATTTCGTTTTCAAACTGAATTCCAGTTCCTCTTTCAAGTGGCTCGATCTTTAACCAGACGTGTCCATATTGTCCGCGGCCACCTGATTGACGAATATACTTCCCTTCAGATTCAACAGATCTTTGAATCGTTTCTTTGTAAGCAACCTGTGCCTTACCAACATTCGATTCAACTTTGTGCTCTCTGAGTAAACGATCAACAATAATTTCCAAATGCAACTCACCCATTCCGGAAATAATTGTTTGATTTGTTTCTGGATTGTATGTAAATCTGAAAGAAGGGTCTTCTTGCATTAACTTACGTAACGCAACGCCCATTTTTTCATAATCTCCCTTACCCTTTGGCTCAATAGCCATATCAATAACTGGATCGGGGAACGTAATATTTTCAAGTAAAATAGGCTTATCTTCTACGCAAAGTGTATCACCAGTCACAACGTCTTTTACCCCAACTATTGCACAGATATCACCAGCGGAAACCTCTTTAATTTCTTCTCTTTTGTTTGCATGCATTTTAAGCAAACGGCTTACTCGTTCAGTTTTACCCTTTGAGGCATTGTAAACATATGAGCCAGACTCAAGATGCCCTGAATAAACTCGAGCAAATGTTAAAGAACCCACAAATGGGTCTATCATAATCTTAAATGCCAAAGCACAGAACGGTTCTTTATCGCTAGTCTTTCTTTCTTCCTCTTTACCCGTGTTCGGATTGGTTCCCTTAATGCAAGGAACTTCTAATGGAGAAGGAAGATAATCTACAACTGCATCAAGCATTAACTGTACGCCCTTGTTCTTAAATGCAGAACCGCAAAACACAAGTGTAATTTCTTGAGCAATAACACCTTTACGTAATGCCGCTTTAACTTCATCAATGGAGTATGGCTTAGCATCTAGGTATTTTTCTGCTAAAACTTCATCAAAATCACAAGCACGTTCTACAATTTTAGTACGCAATTCCTGAATTTTATCCTGAAATTCTGGTGCAGCCTCTTGCCAATCGATTACAGAACCCTTATCTTCAACGCTGAATGTTGCCATTTTGCCGGTTAAGACATCGATCAGACCATAAAAGTTTTCAGATTCTCCAACAGGAATTTGCATCGCAACTGGATTTCCATGTAACTTAGAATTAATTTCTTCGACAACAGAAAAATAATCTGCGCCAATGCGATCCATCTTGTTTACAAATGCAATTCTAGGAACTTTATGTCTATCTGCCTGTCGCCAAACAGTTTCTGACTGAGGCTCAACTCCACCTACTGCGCAAAAAACAGCAACGGCTCCGTCGAGAACACGGAGCGATCTTTCAACTTCTATTGTAAAATCCACGTGGCCGGGAGTATCAATAATATTGACATGATGATTTTTCCAGAAGCACGTAGTCGCAGCGGAGGTAATTGTGATACCTCGCTCCCTTTCTTGCTCCATCCAGTCCATAGTGGCTTCGCCCTCATGAACCTCACCAATCTTATAAGAGGAACCTGTGTAAAAAAGCACACGCTCTGTGACGGTAGTTTTACCGGCATCGATGTGCGCCATAATTCCAATATTTCTATACTTTAATAAATCGTTACTCATTTATACCCCCACCTTACCAAGCGTAATGAGAGAAAGCTCTGTTAGCCTCTGCCATCCTGTGTACGTCTGTCTTCTTTTTAAGAGCGCCGCCTTGTCCTTGAACAGCATCCAACAACTCGTGTGCCAATCTCTGCCCCATTGTTTTGTCAGAACGACTTGCCGCTGCTTCAATGAGCCAGCGCAAAGCAAGTGCAAGGGATCTTTCTGGGCGAACTTCGGTAGGAATTTGATATACACCACCGCCAACACGCCTTGCTTTAACTTCAACATAAGGCTTGATTTGAGATATTGCTTTTTCAAATAATGCATATCCCTTTACATCATCCCCATTATTTTTTGACTTCAATACATCAAATGCGTCGTAAACAATGCGACGAGCAGTGTCTTTCTTTCCGCAATCCATAACTGTATTGATTAATTTTTGAACTAAAAATGATTTAAAGCGCTCATCAACTCCAATGTCTCTTTGAGCTCTTACCGACTTACGTCTAGGCATCTTTATGCACCCTTCTTACGTTTAGCACCATACAAGGAACGCGATTGCATACGTCCCGTAACTCCAGCTGTATCAAGCGTGCCTCTAACTATATGATATCTTACTCCGGGCAAATCCTTTACTCTTCCACCACGAATAAGCACAACTGAGTGCTCTTGAAGATTATGGCCTTCACCAGGAATGTAAGCTGTAATTTCTTTTCCAGTCGTTAATTTTACACGAGCAACTTTACGCAATGCAGAGTTTGGTTTTTTAGGGGTTTGCGTGTAAACACGAACACATACGCCTCGTCTCTGAGGACATGAATCAAGCGCAGGAGCCTTGGTCTTCACTTTCAAACCTTTGCGGCTGCTACGTACTAGCTGGTTTATCGTTGGCATACTTTCTATTCCTATAAATAATCAAAACTAACAAACTTTTTTCACACTCAATCCCAAAATAGCTTTTATTTATGGCAAAAGCCACGTAAGAATAACCACTTTGGCTAGCAATCACTACAAAAAATGTGCATTATACGAGCGACACGTGATAGGCATAATTGTATAGTTTTCTACACTTTTTTCAAGTTTTTCCAACTAAAAAATATTTATTGAATCAAATCATCCAGAAAGTTATTGTAATATTAATCAAAAAGTTTCTATACCTCCAAAAAATGCATTGTAATAATTTTGTCATTTTCAAGTTGAAAAAAAATATAAATTAAGAAAGCATTCTGTTTTTTAAAAATCTTTATTTATTTATTTTTAAATTCACTTATTTTTAAAACTGTTAGAATTTTTACCCCAAATCTTGTATTCTTAAGACTCAAACATATTATTGGAAGCTTAACTATATTTTTAGAATTTTTATAGACTGAAGGGAATCAGATGCATTTAATAGACTTTTCTGCAAATTTTATTTCAAAAATTATTCCAATAGCACTATCGCTGGCAGGATTGGGATTATTAATTACTATTCACGAATTCGGCCATTTTTTCTTCTGTAAACTTTTCAAAGTAAACACTCCCACTTTTTCAATCGGTTTTGGCCCACAAATTTTTCAAAAGAAGATTGGAAATACAAATTTCAGATTAGCAATTATACCATTTGGAGGCTATGTCGAAATTGCGGGTCTAGCAGAAGCAGGGCAAGGTGACCAAGAACATGCAAAAGATACCAGTGAAAATTCTTTTGATAAAAAATGGTACTGGCAGAAATTTTTTATACTTATCGGTGGTATACTTTTTAATTTGCTATTTGCATACACAATATTCTGTTCACTTATATTCTTCACTCCAAAATCAACATATGGAGGACTAAAAATCACACAACTAGCCAAAGACGCTCCTGCTGAAAAATACGGAGTACAAATTAATGATATGGTAGTTGGAATAAACGCCATTAAACTTGATCAACAGGACCCGGAAATTATCCTTGAAGATTATAAAAAATTGCTCACAGAAATAAGAAGTAACCCCGGGCAAAAAATCGAACTATTCATTAGACGTGGCGAAGAGATTAAGCAATTGGATATCGTTTTGAATACGGTAAAAGAGGCAGGCAAAGATATTGGCAAGATGGGTGCTTCATTTGAACCGCAAATGCCAAAAATGTCATTGTTCAAATCAATAAAAATGGGAATTAGACGCACCAATGAAATCATAGTCGGATTAGTTGTCGGCATACAAAAAATGTTTACCTCTCGCAGCCTGGAAGGAACGATGGGGCCTATCATGATCATTTCTCAAGGGGCAGATTTTGCAAAAGCCGGCATATTAGCACTGTTAATGTTTTTGGCGCTACTCAGCATAAGCTTAGCCGTTATGAACTTGCTACCAATCGGAGCCCTTGATGGCGGTCAGCTTTTGTTCGCAACAATAGAAGCCATAATTCGTCGAAAGATTCCGGAGACAATCAAACTTGTTATCAATCTTGCATCTTGGGTTCTAATTTTGGGCCTTGCATTGTATCTATCAGTCCAAGAATTAAAACAACTCTTTTGGCCAAGTGTTAAAAATCTGATTTGTAAAATTGTAGCATTCTTTCGCTAACCCAAAAATTAAATCAATCCCAATTTATAGCCCCAGCAAATTGCTGGGGCTTTTTTATTTACACAACAATCTAAAAATACAAAAACTAATCTCAATATTCGAATTATTGATTTTATTTCAACTCATATAATATTCTGATAAAGATTATTAAAAACTGAAATTACAAGGTGAAAGGGGAGCTATGAAAAAGATCAAAACAATTATCACCGCAACCTTTATTTTATTATCGACAATAACGAGTTATCCAATGACTGTTGTCACTGATATTAATAGCAAAGTAGATAGTACTGGTAACACTAGATTACATATTGCTGCTCAAAACGGAGATGTCGCTTCTGTCAAAAAACTAATTGAATCTGGTGCTAATGTTAATCTACCAAACAATAATGGCGCAACCTCTTTACACCTGGCGGCCTGTAAAAATGTGGAATGCGTAGAATTACTTATTCAAGCAGGAGCCGATATTAAAAAAATTGATCTTCTTTGGGGCTGGACACCTCTACATTGGGCAGTTTGTTTTGGTAAGATTGACTGTTTAAAAACACTTATCGCAGCCGGTTCCAATATTAACAAACGAGCTAAAAAATGTAATGGTTATACTCCACTATGTTTGGCCGCTTCTGTTAGTAATTGGAGAAGTATTGAAAATAAACATAGCATAGAAATTCTTATTGCTGCAGGGGCACAGATTACTAAGACAGATTTTAACGGAAATACACCATTGTATGCCGCTATTACTAATAAACACAATGAAATTGCACGGATATTAATAGAGCACTGCCTAGAAAATGGTTTGGATATCTCACTTAACAACTATTTATCGTATGATTTGAATGAATTGCTAATCATAGCCAATAAAATAAAAATTAAACGGCTCGAAGAACTTGCAGCGTTCAAGATTAACGCGAGCTCGTTAATGCTAGCTTCGGTAGAACGCCTTGGTAATGGTTCACCTGCAAGCTTACTTACCTCAAACCCTACGCTTACCCAACAATTCTACGACTCATTTTATGATCTTACGGTAAAGCCTGTTGAACAATTCATCCAAAAAATAATTGCGCAAATTTCAGATCAATCACCAACTAGATCAAAACCTGTTTTATTCAACCTAAAATCAACAAAGCCCAACACAACTAAACAAAAAACAAGATCCAATATTTGTTTATTGTCATAACTTAGTTTATTTAAAAAAAGGGAATTTTATGAATGAAGGTAAAAAAATTTTATCCGGCTTAATCAGTGCTTTAATAATTTGCAGCTATTGTTATGGGGAAAAATATAGATACGATGTGGTAGAGGTAGAAGAGATACACAAAGACACACCCCCACATGGCTCTACAGACAAAGCAACCAAAGAAACTGGTGTATCAGGCACCCAAATACGTAAATCCGATAGCGCTCCCGCTGTTTTAGAAAGGTTTAAAAATGTTATATCTAAAATATCTGAAGAAAGAAAAACAACCACACCCCCAGACAAAGTAAGAGATAGTCCTTTACAAAGGTTTAAAAATGCTGTATCCAAAGCATCTAAAGGGAAAAAAGCAACCGCGAAAGCTAAGCAGTGGAAAAAAAATATAACAGATAAAAAATACATAGAAAAACTTGAAAAAAATCTTGCGGAAACAGAGAAGAAACTTTTAGAAAAAAGGGAGCTTTTAGAAAAAGAAAAACTACCAATCACAATAGAATTAGAAAAAATAAAAAAAGAAATTAAAGAGGGTACATCAACTGAATCAACTGCCGCAAAACTTAAAAAAGAATTAAAACTTGCAGAAATAGAAATTCTTGAAAAAAAAAGAATTAAAGAATTAAATCCACTTGAAATAAAATATTCTAATTATGGGATAGAAATAATTTTAGCTGAGATCTATAAAAATTTGACTGTTTTTATAAGCGAAAAAAGGGAAGCGGTAGTCAACGAGTTAAAAGCAGAGAGAGAGCAAATGGATGCCACAAAAAAAGCCAATACCTTAAAAAGTTTAAACGAAAGCTTTCCAATGCTGTCAATGAGTGTATTTGGTGGTATAGGACTGCTGAATGATTCAGATTTAGAATTTATTAAAACTATTAAATCACAAGAAAATCTGCCGCTAAGTGAACTATTTAAAAAACGTCGCGAAGATTTGGAGAACTCGAAGCGGATGAAAGAAACTGAGAAGCTTGTGGATGGACAGCTTTCGGTTTTGCCAACGGAGCGATCGTGGGGTAGTCCGAGCACGTCCTTAGGCGAAATGCGTGATGTAATACTATTCAAGGAGAGAGAAATAGCAGAACAAGAGGGGAGGCCAACTTCTACCAAGTTTTTACCTCTTCACAAGTTACATGATTACAAAATAGATATGATTAATAGTGAATTAGAAAATGCGCTTAAGGAATCGGGACGCGACAACGTATTAGCCAGAATAAACATGCTTAGCATGTTAGAAAATGAAGCACTGAAAACTGAAGCTAAAGAAAAAAAGAAAGCTAAAACTAAAAGGGCAGCTAAAAAAGCGCCAGAAGAATCTGTCAAATAAACGGTCGTTCAAATAATCCGCCACAAATCAGGATTAGAAATATAGTGAACAATGACGTCGCGGTTAAAGCTGTGATCCGACTACACTCTTTGAGCTACGCCGGACTCCGCAAGTTTTAGCCGCGATCATTTTTTCGACCAATAAAAGGCCAAACAAACTCAAATCGCCGATTAGATCAAACCGTCTACACATTTCAACAAGCCCCAAAAAAAATATTTTCAAAGCTTGCTCCCCCCCCCCGATTTATTACAATTAGAGTAGAAACTATAATATTATTAACACTATAAAGAAAACGAAGGGTTCGAATCATGCAAAAAAAATTATATTTATTTTTAGCAATGCTAACAATGCAATTTCCAATAGAAGCGGCAGTCCGAAAGGCTGAGTTCCCGCCATTAACACAAAAATTTTTAGACGTACTGATACCTTTTCTGAACGAAAAAAGCCAAAGTCCTTTTGAGGCTAGCAACCAAGGAAACAACATAAGAGTTATGAATGCCGAGGGATCACGTTTTTTTAAGATAGGCGAAGAATTACCATATGCTGCTAGAATTGGGTTTAAAGATGGAATAAAAACGCTTTTGGATGCGGGGGTTGACATTAATACTACTGACTCTGAGGGCCGAACGGCGTTGATGACAATTATGATTCCCTACGATAAAGAAGGCCTAACAGAATGCGTAAGAATGCTTTTAAATGCGGGAGCTAACGTTAATGCTAGCGATGTAGGTGGCGATACGACATTGCATTTCGCTGTAGGGATGTCCGTTAGGAAAAAATATATTAATGAAATCACAAAATGCGTGAGAATGCTTTTAGACGCAGGCGCTAACATTAGAGCTGCTGATCGCCGTGGTAATACAGCATTACATGTACTCGCAACCAAAGGCGACGCAGACCATGAGAACAAATGGCGTGCAAAAATAGCAAAAATGTTGATGGAAGCCATTCCAACCGAAGAGAGGCGCGCATTTATTATGGCTAGAAATGGTAACGGCGAAACTGCATTGAATATTGCTAGACACACCAATGAGTATATGACACACGAGATAATACGCATGATGGATGCGGCTATAACAAAAGATGACGATTGCCCAGTCTGCACTCGTAAGAATGGTGAATCTGAATGCAGAACTGAAGGTGGATCTGAGGTCGGATCTGAAGGCGAATCTGGCAAAATGAGTGTCGAATCCAGCGAATCTGGAGACGAAGAAGCTGCTCGCTTAACACATACACCCTGCGGCCACGTAATTTGTGATGTTTGCTTGGCAAAAATAAGGAGCTCAGCAAATCCAACGTGTCCAATTTGCAGAAGGCCACTGGACTAAAATTAATTGAATCAAATCAGAATTTGTGGCCCTGGCAATTCGCCGGGGCTTTTTCTTTGCATAACAATTAAATAACCCGCCATTGATCGGGATTAGAAATATAGTGAACAACGACTTCGCGGTTGAAGCTGTGACCAGTTTTAGCCGCGATTACTTTTCCTGCCAATGATAAGCCCAAGAGACTTAAATCACCGATCAGGTCAAGTACTTTGTGCCTGACGCACTCATCTTCAAAGCGAGTTTCGTTTAAAAACCCTTCATTACTCAAGACAACAGTGTTGCCCAAAGAAGTTCCTTTTGCAATTCCAAGTTTTCGCATCTGCGGCAGTTGCTCCAAAAAACCAAAGGTTCTTGCCGGAGCAATATTTTGAGCAAAAAATTCGGGTGTTAAAAGGCATTCAAATTGGCTATTGCCAACAAGCTTATTGGCAAAATCCGCCGTATAACTTATGTGCAAATCTGTTGATTTATCTTGCGCGGGATAAATTTCAATAAAGCGTCCCGCTTTATCTTCAAAACGAAGCTTCTCCTTTGGGGTAATATACTTTTTAACAGCATTCTGAAGTTGAAATCCACAGTCCAAAAATCCCTGGACAAATGGCGCAGCGCTACCATCCATGATTGGAATTTCAAAACCGGATACTTCGATCAAAACATTATCAAGTCCGGTTGCAACAATGGCTGCCAAAAGATGTTCAGTCGTACTCAAAGCCCAGATACTATTTTTTAAAACCGTTGCCTGCATTGCAACCTCAGGGATCACAGACCCAATTTTAAAAACAGCATCGGGAAAAGCTGTATTTGTAAAAACAATTCCAAAATCCTGAGCCGCTGGCTTTAAGACAACCCTAGCCAACTGCCCGGAGTGGACGCCTATGCCCTCAAAAACAACTTCTTGTTTTAATGTTTTTTGCTGCTGCATGTAACCCCTAAATAACCCATTTAATGTGTCTCGAAATCGGGCAACACCCGTTCCAGTCTGTCGTCCCGGCGAAGGCCGGGATCCAGAAATATCCACAATCTCAAACTTAAAAATTTCATTTTTATTTTGGGGTATAACCAGAAGCTTGCCTGGCCCCCGGCCTTCCGACTCCGCCCTTTGTGGCTACGACGGACACGTCGCCGGGGCAACCCATTGGCTCAATTGTTTCCGTCTGTAGAATCTTAAAACTAAACCTTAGGGCCAAGCCTGGAGAGTCCGATTAGTCAAACTAGTCATTTACCCATTTAAACAAATATAGCAGGCTTACAAACCTGTAAACCTGCTATAAAAACTTATTTATCCGTAAGCTTTAATTAATCTTTTAGCTGTGCTTGGTGAGGATGCTCTGACCCTACATAAATCTTAAGTTTTTTAATAACTTGTCGATTCAATTTATTCTTTGGAAGCATTCCCATTACGCCATGCATAATCAATCTGGATGGATCTTTTGCAAAGATTTCTTTAGCTGAAGGTTCTTTTAAACCACCTCTCCAACCTGAGAAACGAGCGTAAATTTTGTCATCCCACTTATTTCCGGTCAAAACGATTTTCTCGCAATTTGTAACAACAACATAATCACCGGAATCAGTATGAGGAGTATAAGTAGGCTTATCTTTTCCTCTGAGAATCTCTGCAATCTGCGTGCACAAACGGCCTAATACTTGCCCCGAAGCATCAATTTTACGCCACTTTGGCTCGCGTTCTTCTTTTTTCAAAATATAACTTTTATTCATATCCATGGCTGATAACCCTAAATCTATTATATGATTTATTTAATTTATGTATTTAAAACCGATATTTAGCCTTAAAATTCAATAAAAATGACTCTCTCCATTGTATGGCAAAAAACGGTTGTGGTCAAATATTTTTTCCACAAACACTTATTTTCCCCCTACAACTACCCTCATAAACTCCATAAACAACGGATTCACATCCAAAGGGGATGACTTAAACTCCGGATGGGCCTGCGTTCCAAGCATAAATGGATGGTCTTTAATTTCCGAAATTTCAACCAAATTTTTTTCAGTATAAATACCCGAAAAGACAACGCCTGCCTTTTCAAATTTCTCTTTATAGGAATTATTAAACTCGTAACGGTGTCGGTGTCTCTCTTCAACCAAATCTTTACCATAGGCTTTATGCGCCTTTGACCCTATGAGTACCTCGCAAGGATATGTCCCAAGACGCATAGTTGCGCCCTTACGTTCAACCCCCTGTTGCTCTACAAGTAAAGATATAACTGGATTGGTCGTATTTCTGTCAAATTCTGTACTGTTTGCATCTTTAAGCCCTAGTACATTGCGTGCAAATTCAATAAGCATTACCTGCATTCCAAGACATAAGCCAAGATACGGGACATTATGCTCGCGTGCCCATTTTGCAGCTAACATTTTACCTTCAACCCCTCTATTATCAAAACCACCTGGCACAATAATTCCATCAAGGCTTGCCATAGCCTTCCAAACATCCGCACTAGGATCATTCTTGGCTTTCTCAAGTTGCTCCGCCTCAATGACTTCAAGATTTACTTTAACCTTATTCCAATATCCTGCCGATGATACAGCCTCAATAACACTTATGTATGGATCATTGCTGCCAACATACTTTGCAACAAGACCAATTTTCACATCTTTTTTACTGGTTTCAATTAACTTAATTAATTCTTGCCACTGAGATAAATTTGTTGGTCTAGGTTTTGCAATTCCAAAGTACTGTTGAATTTTTTCACATAAACCCTGTTTTTCCAAATCCAAAAACAATTTATAAATTGGCTTGTAAGTCAAAACCTGAAAAATAAGATCTTTGTCTACCCCACACATGACTGACAATTTTTCGCGAGGCTTGCTCTCAACGGATTTTTCAGCACGTAACACTAAGCTGTTAGGAATAAGTCCAAGGCCCTTTAACGTGTAAACACTGTGCTGTGTTGGCTTGGTTTTTATCTCGTTTGCCCAACTCAAAAATGGAACATAACTCAGATGAAAGTGAAAGAGTCTATGATGACCAAGTTCAAGACTGATTTGGCGTATGGCTTCTAAAAAAGTATTACCTTCCATATCACCGACTGTACCACCTATTTCGATAAGTACAAAATCTGTTTTTTGTTCAATAGCAAAATCTAATAAACGATTTTTAATCGTATCTACTACATGTGGAACCAACTGAATGCAGCGACCTAAAAACTTACCCTCACGTTCACCCTGAAGCACCTCTTCAAAAATTTGCCCCGATGATACTGATGATTTTCTGGTCAGGTGTAGCTGCATTATGCGCTCGTAATGACCAAGATCAAGATCGGTCTCCGCACCATCTGCGGTCACAAAAACTTCGCCATGTTCCATCGGAGACATTGTTCCAGGATCAACATTAAGATATGGATCCCATTTGACCACGGCAATTGAATACCCCGCATTTTTAAGAAGTACGCCAACAGAGGAAACCAAAACCCCTTTACCAATTGACGAACAAACGCCACCAGTAACAGTTATAAACTTTGTACCATTATCAATTACAGTATTTAATTTTTCATTGAAACTCACAAGCTCTCCTTCAAGAAATTCATTAAATCGCAATTTTGATTTTATTAAATAAAATATTCACAAATTATATCTAATTTTTTATTTAAATATATAAGTTTTTTTAATTTAATGCAGTCTCAATAAAACTTTGTTGGAATTTATTAAGCCGATCAGCTCTCCGAAGATTTGCTTTGCTTCTTTTGCCTTCCCCTCTTGCTCCATCCGACGCTTGGCGTTTTTTTGATTGCAAATAATATTGGATATACTGTTCTTGTGGGTCTTGCAGAAGAGCTTGACGGAGTACTTCAAAATCTAATTCGCTATAAAAAGAAAACTCTTTTCCGGTATCAACGAAAACGTTTGTTTGCTTATTGCATGGAGCCGAATTTATTTTAGAATCTAAATTTTCAATCATTCTTTCAAGTTTCTTCCAAGATGGTGCATTAAGACTATATGCACATACAAAGCCACTTTTTTTAAGTAATTTGGATATGTTTATGCAATGCGCTGCCCCTGCATAAACGATTTTTTTTGAATGCTTAGAAATTTCAATATTATTCATTATCTCATAATCTATAATATCAAATATTAAATTTATCTCATGGAAACTAGGAAAGGGAAAAATCACATTTAACGCCTTTTGTTCCTCCTCGTTCCAATCGTGAAAAACCAAATGCGAGAAATGATCAACAATGTATGCATATTGTTCGCATATTTTTTCTTTAATAAATCCGGGTAAGCAATTCAGCCTAGACCCTTCTTCAAGGAAATCAAGTAATAGAAGACTTGTCACCATTAGCCTTTCCATTTTGGATTCCAAATCGTTTTCGGAATCGTATTGTTCTTTCTCCCCAGTAAAAAAATCATATTGAAATCGACAGCTTTTTTCAATATGAAAATAACATGAACAATAATCATAGTTTCTTATTAAATCGCTACTGATGAAATTGGGATTGTTTTGAATTTTTTCTGCGAGTACTGTAAAAAGGTGGTTACTGTCACAAAATCTAGCTAATTCGCTATTTTCAAAATCCATAAAAGATTTTATTTTAGCAGCAATATCCACAAAAGCTTTTATTTTTAGGCTTAATTCATGTTCATCTTCAGATTTGTTCAAAATTGGCTCGAGCCTCTCTCTAAGTTTCACTGCTATATCATGAATACTTACTGTTGAAGATGACATTATATGTTCTCTTGGATGATATTCAAATATAACGTCCGCATTTTCAAGTAAATGAGAAAACAGTTTTACATACTGTCCCATATGTCTATCGCTTGGCACAGAGCCATAAGGTTCACCATGCAAATCAGAAATGAGGTCAACACAAATCTTTGTTTCTGGATTGAACATGCGTTTAAATCCGATAGGATACGCCGCCGTATTTTGTATCTTTCCAAAACAAAATAAAAATAAAAGTGCTGTTTTTTTCAGTGTTTGTCTCATGATGATTTCCTAAATAATTGATCCATTTACAATCCCTGATAAGTCCAAATTATAATATTAGTTCTCTTCTGAAACCGTTCAAAAATTATATCTAATTTTTTATTTAAATATATAAGTTTTTTAAAGAGCAGAAAATATCAATTTAAATTTATAAATATTGTGAATTCCCATTGTTCATCTATCCCTCTGGGATTGCGACATTGCGGCCTGCCCGCCATAGCCTTGGCGACGGCTGGGTAGCCCCAGGGTGCTCAACCTGTTTTGAAACCTACCGAATTGTCACCACCTGGGGCGAATATATGAGCTATTGCTGTATTCTAGCACTAAAAAATGTCGGGTTCCTAATCGAGATTCGTAGAATTATTTGGACATCATATTTTCAATATCATCAGCAGATTTTGGTAAATCTGCGCTCAGACAGACAACCCCGTCTTCAGCCATTGCATAATCATCTTCAATTCTAATTCCAATGTTTTCTTCAGGAATATAAAGTCCGGGCTCAATGGTAAATACATCACCCGGTTGAAGTGGAAGATCGTTGCTTCCGACATCATGAACGTCAAGACCAAGAAAATGCCCAATCCCATGAACAAAATACTTAGAATATCCATGTTTATCTAAAAAATTAACGGCTTGGTGGTGCAATGACCGCTTTGGATCATTTGCATTATTTAGATACATGCCAGGCACTGCGAGCGACTCAATATGTTTTTGAGTTTGCAGTACAATATCATAAACTTCTTTTTGTCGCACAGAAAATTTACCGGCAACGGGAAATGTTCTGGTCAAATCTGATGAGTAAAATCCATATTCGGCCCCAATGTCCACTACCACCAAATCATCTGCATGCAATTTTGTGTTACGATCGTTACAATGCAAAATTGTTGTATTTTTACCTGTTGCAACAATGCTTGCAAACGCAGCATCCGCATTTACACTCTCTTTAAAAACATATTCAATAAATGCCTGAATCTGATACTCATACTTGCCGGACTCAATATTTTTTGCAGCAGCTTGAATGGCAAGCGATGTAATCTGCGCAGCTTTGTAAATCAAATTTATTTCATGATTTTCTTTAGTTCTTCTAAACTTGTGAACAATACCAGACACATCTGCAATCGTAATTTTTTGGTCATATAGCCAATCTTGAAAGCGAGCAATAAGCTGCATCTGAGTGAAATATCTTGAGCTTGTAGAATCCATTAACGTGTAAATAACCCCACAGTCTCCAATATTTTTCTTTATATCGGCAATAACTTCGCTGTAACGCTCAGGCGTAAAAAATGGCGCACTCGAATATCCCCTGACTTCTGAGCCAAGATATTTGATCTGATCGACTGCAATGTCCGACACTTTAGTTTTTAGACAAATATCTGTTTTGACCCATTGATCACGGTTTTGTCCGTAAAACGGCATATAAAGAATATCAGCTCCATCAAAATAGCAACACATAACAACCGCAGGCTCTGTGACACCTGTAAGATAATAAAATGACGATTCTTGCTTAAATGCGTGTCGAGCTGATTCAAAATCGGCAATTAACAACAAGACTCCGGACTCAACCTTTGGATTCAATAATTTGATTTGCTCTATAACTTTTGTTCGTCGAGCCTTGAATCGATTTAAATTTTTTTCCTGGGTATAAAACATCTCTTCTCCAATTACTCTTCATCTATCCTGTGAATTATAGGCTGGCGCCTAAATTTTTTGGCAAATGATCCTAGCGAATCTAATCTTAAAGAAAAAACCACCGTATGTTCTGCCTTGCTATTACCACAATCACGATACTTCTTTGCCTCAAATCCAAGATAAAAACCCCAACAGTGTCCGTTTATCTCCATTCTTACTCTATGCAATAGAGGCTTTAATCCCCGTAAATCAGCAAAATGAAAGCCTTGTTCATCATAAAATTGGCCATCATAACAAAGTACTACCTCTTTACTGATAGGAATTGCAATATTCACAAAAACAAAATGCGGAACATTTGATAAAAGCTCACGAGACTGTTGCAATAAAGGATGTTGATAAAAATATCCAACCGAAAGATTTAACTTATCTTTAAAAATACCTGCACTGATTTGTGACTGCAACAACCGCAACCGCCCCCACTCAACCTCTTGATCCAGAGAAAGTTTTAAAATATTATAACCAATACTAAAATCGTATTTAAAAGGCAAGATATGACGTTGCCGTACTCCACGACGCAGATAAAAAATATCGGATTGGCTATAAAAATCATATCCCTGTTCAATATCTAAATCGATATTCCAATTTTTCCAATTCCAATTATTTGAAAGGTTTCCGGCCAACTCATTTATTGGATATGCTCGGTCCCATAAGTCCATATAATACCAGTTGTTTTGATAAAATTTGGGCAAGAATGTCCACTTAATTGTTGGTTGCATAAAATTAGAGCAACTAAAATCATTACTGTAAATAGTAGCATCAGGCAATGCAATTTCAGCTCCATATTTTGAGTAAATTCGATATGCTCCATTACCCAATAAATGATCCTCTATCACATTTTTTGTGTGAATGTCGTTTGATAAAGTATTACTTCTAAACTGAACCTCGGGTTCAGCAAAAAGCCTAATTTTGCTATTTTTAAAATTAAAAGATGAATGAATATTTCCCTTATAACCGGCTCTAAACACATCGTGTTTTTCAAGCGGAATTAAGGATGATTCTTTAATCATTCTTGAATTAACAAAAATACGTTCTATCTCTACTTGCCTATAAAAAATTTGATCAAAGAACAGATCATGTCGATAAAATAGTAAATTATTAAAACTCCAACATGAAGGATTCCACTCAAAATGTGGTAGTTTTAATGTTTTAAATCTGTCTTCAATCTCTTTTTTTGTAACCAAATCACCATCGAAATCGACAATTTTCTCTTTATTATCATTCGCAAATTTTTCCGCAAAAGAAAGCTCTTCGCTGTTAAGATCTATAAATTGCTTTCGTATCGTACGCTCCTTATCTCCTTTAAATTCAAATAAGTGCTTATCTGAATGTCCCCTAAAAATAATCGAATTAAAGAATGTATCATCTACAGATTCAATATTATTGGAAAAATAGTATCCAATTTGCTTATCCGTTCCAAAATCAGCTCGAATAAGGCTCCTAAAATCAAAACCCCCAAGATGAGTAAGGTATGTAAAATCCTTACCATGAATCCAATACCTATGTTCTGTTTTTTGAACAATATTTTTGTTCTGTAAAGCATATGAATCATTAACTATTGCATACTGACCACAAGCGTCTGTAAATGAATCAGGAGATCTCGCCCATCTAAATTCATCTGAAAACACAGCGCCACGCTGTGTTTTAAAATCTAACCCGAATGTAGTATCACAGTGTTGATTAATATATTTGTAATACTCAATTTTCATACCAAAACCAAACTCATAATCAAATGAAAATTTTGGAATTAAAAAACCGGATTTTGAATGCCCTTGAATTGGTAAGGCTATTCTTGGCATGTAGAAAACTGGAATTCCACCTGTTTTTAAAATAATATTCGATGCATCGATAAAATAATTTCCATGCACAACAGCCTTTGTTGCACTAAAATACCAATGTAAATCGTCCTGATCGCAAGCCGAAAATAGAATATCTTCCATTCTCCAGTTAAAATCATTAAGTTTTTGTGCTTTTTTTGCAGAGATATACCCTTCATCCATATGAATTTTTATATTTTCAGCATACCCTGTTTTATTTTCAAGATTCAAAAAAATGTAATCGGTTAAAATTACAAAATCATTATTTTCAATTTTTACAGGACCACAATCAGACATCTTTGCAATAAGCGTTTGAGCTCCTCGGTCGACCTCTACCCTATCTGCAGATAAGTGGAGTTTTTGATCTATAATTGCATCAACGGCACCCTCAAAAATTATTATATTTTCATCAATAACGGTCTGTTTTAAACTATTTATACGTAAAAACTTACCGGCAGTAGAAGATTTTATTGAAGCATTTAAATTAAAAAAGGAACATGTAAGAACAATCGGCAAAATAATTCGTCGCAAAAAACTTTTAAATGGGATAAGAAAATTGTATAGAATCATGCGGCTGTCCCCTAAAAATTAAATCCTAAATCTCACACGATTCAAAATCAAAATGGCCTTCTGCAGGTCAAAGCCTTAGAGATTGTTACTCGATCCATATATTCAAGATTTGATCCGATTGGAACACCACTTGCCAACCGTGATATAGGAAGCGATAAATCTTTTATTTTAGAAAAAATATAACTTGCAGTAGCTTCACCCTCAGGAGTTGGGTTAGTTGCAAAAATCAGTTCATCAACTTTATTAGATCTCAACCGCTTAACCAATGAATCAACTGTCAAATTATCCGGACCAACGCCTTCCAAAGGACAAAGCGCTCCCCCCAAAACATGGTAAACCCCATTAAATCCCCCACTATTTTCGATAGCAAATAAATCATGCAAGGTCTCCACAACACAAATAACTTGTTTATTGCGCTTTGCCGATGAACAAATCGAGCAAAGCGCATCATTATCTTGTGCTGTTTCGGACATATTAAAACATTCTTTGCAAAATTTAATCGATGCCTTTACGTCAATCAACGTCTGACAGAACTGCTCAATATTTTTTTTGTCACTCATCAAAAAATAAACCGCCACCCTGTAAACATTTTTTGAGGCCAAAAATGGCACTCGCTGTAACTGACGAATAAGTCTTTGAAAAGTCGGTAAATCTGCAAACATGGAAAAAACCTAATTTTATTATCTCAAAACATATTTTCTGAAATAATCTTCCATTAATGTAATAACGTTATTCATGGTCCAATACAAAACCAATCCAACTGGAAAGTTTGCAAAAAGAACTGTCATTACAATTGAAACAAAATACATCATCACTTTTTGTTTTTCATCACTTGATGGAGTCATCGCCTGCTGCCAGAGCATTGTAAGCCCCATTAATACAGGGATTACATAATATGGATCTTTAGCGGAAAGATCGATAATCCATCCAAAAAATGGAGCCTGATAAAGATCAAGATAATTTCCCAAAACACGATATAAAGCAAATAAAATAGGCATCTGTATTAACAACGGCAAGCAACCAAGTAATGGGGTTGCTGTAGATAAATTATGATCTACATGAAACTTCATCAATTCTTGATTTTGCATCTTCAAGTCATGTTTATACTTTTGACGAATGCGCTGAATTGTTGGTTGAAAGCGTTGGTAATCTTCCATCTTTTTTCTACTAAAAATTGAAAGCGGAATAAATGGAAGACGAATTAAAATAGTCATAACAACAATTGCCCAACCATAATTTCCGATCAATCCAAACAACCAGAACAATAATTTCAATAAAAGCTTACATATCCAAGAAAGCCACCCAAAAGCTAATAAATCAACTAAACGATTATCAACCGCAGACATGGATTCGAGAACCTTTGGCCCCATATAAAAAGATAGATTAAAACTCTTGGCTTCAGTCAACTCCGGCCCCTCGAACACAGCGGCAACTGTTTTTGTATCAATTTTTTTAACATATGCACGTTGAACAAATTTAGCAGCGTCATTGACCATTGAATGCGCGAAGTACTTATCTTCGGCACCAAACATAACATTGGGAGTAACCCAATGCCAAGCCAAATCTTGAGTTGCGGTTAGGTCTATCTTATTGACCGCCTCTTTTGATTCATTAAACACAAATACATTTACAGGATCAGGCTCAATTTCACTAACACAAGGCGAACTAACTAAAATTCGTGCCCGTAGAGGCTTGACAGCATCCGCATTACGTGGTTCAAATTTAACCGTCAAATCAACTTTGTAGCTATCTTGATAAAGTGAGTAAATCTTCTGAATGGTCCAAAATTCTGTTTCTGTTTGATATGCAACTTCCACAACATTATGTTGATCAATTGTTTTATCTTGTTTATGCAAAAATTGATATTTGAATGGAGTGTTTTCTTCAAGCGCTAACAAGAAACAACTATTTGCACGATTATCTACTGCAACATCGTTACCACAACACTTACTAGAATCGCTTGAAATAGTTTTTAACGGAGAGCCATCTTTACCTTTATGGTCACTAAATTCAAATGATGTCAAAACCGCACCATAATTTGAAAATACTGCTTTGTACTTTGGAGTTTGTACATCGGTAAGAATCTCAGGTGACTCATCTCGCGATTCTTCAAACTTAACATCCATATTCAATGGACGAAAAAGCTCCTGGGTTGCTGCTACCTTTATTGGTTGGCCTGGAACAGGTTGCTGAACTTTTTCTACAGATTCAGGCTTCTGTTCACCTTTGCCACTAAAAAAATACTGTAACCCCAAAACGGTTAACAATGAAAGCGATAACGCTAGAAAGAATTTTTTATCTATCATAACTTGTCCTTACCTCAAATATAAACATACTTTTTTAACGAGAAAACTAGATTTTAACAGAGAATAGCGCATCAAGCTAGCTTTTTGTGTCAAGCCCGGCCCCACCGTTTTCGATCCTGCCGTGTCCGCCGAACTGTCCGTCGAAGCCTTGGCGAAGTCGGAAGCCTTGTGCGAAGGCATGGATTAATAATATTCCATATTTGGCATCTTATTTACCTCAAACTGCTCCACCAATTCCTTGCACAATGGCATCTAAAACAACATGCCAATCATCATCTTGATTAACCCCAACCTCAATCAAAATAGCTGGAGCTACAACCCCGCACAGTGGCTTGAGAGGAATTCCATAGAAACCGCCAAAATCAAACAATCTTTGGTTATCTGAGTTTGAAAATGTATCGGCCAGACGTTGACCAATATTTTTCGTTTTAAATATACTCACTTGATGCGACTGCAAAACCGGTACCATTTTAAGCGCTGGAAAGCTTCTGTTCGCGAAATCTCCGACCGGGTCCGTCACATGCTGGTATACATAAACCTTTGGCCTAATTGAATCTAATTTAAAAAGATGCACGCTTATAAACAAATCTACATTTAAGCGATTGGCAAATGAGGCATTCTGAAAATCAACGATCTTTTCACCCGGGACACGCGTTAAAACAATCCTGAAGTCATAACCACGTTCAAAAGCACTTTGAAGTTCCTGGGCAAACCTGAACGTCGCTGCACGCTCAAAACCACTTAGGCTACGCCCCGGATCTCCTGCATGCCCGGCTGGATTGATCATTATAACCTTCTTTTCGCCCTTGAGAGAAGGATCAAGAAAAGGAGCATTGGCGTATGTATTAAATACAAATAACCCCGTTAAAATAGGGGTTATTAAAATTTGTTTAATTAAAACTGATTTAAATATCTTCATGTGGTTATTCTAGCCTAAAATAAGTTTCTTTACAAATTTGGTAGAAGAAAAGCCCCCGACTATCCGCCAGGGGCTTAATTTTCTTAATATTCAGTACAACAATTAACTTGGAAAACATTCACCAACACATTGTGCTGAAAGAAAGTTAGCCTCACAATTGCAATCAGGCGAATTTAATGGAGTAGGTAACCCAGACGTTGGATTTCCATAATAACTATCACAAACGTTATATAATGAAGGATGAATAAATCTACCCAAAAAAGGAAGGTACGAAATAAACCAAGGGATACTTGACATCCCGGTTCCACAATAAGTAGGCAACACTATAAATCTATACCCAAGCCAAATGCCCCCAACACACATAAGACCGCAAATAGAACCTCCAACGAGTGCCTTAACCAAAAACACACCTGCTGATCTTATCTTCTCTTTTGGGAATTTTAACCCTTCTTTCCAACCTTCTAGCCACCAAGAATCTTGTGACTTTTTCTCATCTTTCTTGTCCATCTTCTCTGCAATTTTTTCAAGAAGCTTAATTTGAGCGTTCCCTGCAGTAATATCATGTTGCAACCGAACAATGTCGGTCATGCTTCCAGCTTGAGCAGCAGGAACAACCGCATCAACTTTTGATTTCTTAACTAATTTTAAAAAATCATTTAATGAAACAACTTTGGACGTTTTACCATCATCTAAGACAACAACCGGAACAACGCCTGCAACATCTTTATCTGACGGTTCAACAACTGTCGAAGACTGCGTTGGCTGTAAAACAACTGCTTTATCAGGTCCAACAGCAAATACAATTAAACCCGTAACAGCCAAAACTGAAATAAAAATTAACTCGCAAACAAAAATTTTTGTTTTAAAATTAGATAACTTGTTCATAAATCCCCCTAATCTATAATGTACCCCTAAACAAATCCCATACTTTCATATTACATAAAGTATGCTTTTATGCAATAAATCCAGTGCAAACCAGCTTTATAGCACAAATCTAAAAAATGATATTTTCAGACATAAACTTTACCTGAATACTTATTATTTTAGTATAACAATTTGCATTTAGGGTTGTTGGTTGTTTTTCGTAAATTTATTGCCGTAAATTACTGACGTGCATTTCCTTGAGGCCCGCCTCGTCCGACAAAAATAGTTTGCCAATTTGAACAAATAAGCGCCCCGATCAAACAAAAGAAATCTTCGGCTGCATGCAATCCAAAATATGCTATATAACTATAGACTAGCGGCATCATGCAAACGCCCATCAAATTTCCCATCGCATCTGATCTTGTCGCTGGAGTAAAATATGTAGCACCATTATGAGTATGTCGACTAAACATACCAGCAGGGTTAATTAACGTATTAAATGATGGAATCAGCCGATTGTTTATCTGGCTGCTATAACTACCTGAAGATATCGCTGTGCTCAATAAAATATGAAACACCGTAAGCTCACCCAATAATATAAAAAATGTTTTTAATACAGGCCTATTCCAAGCCGCCGTTGCTCTACGCAATTCATCTCTTAAAGCTACAAGAGGATTTACGTCTAAACGGACAGGCAAACCCCAATGTAAAAAAAGATTTCTAGCAACTGTTGTCAAACTTTGTTGCGGAACTTGAGGCGGCTCTTGAGGACGTTGAATAGCCGCCAAGCGAGGCATCAACAAATTAATCAATTCCAATGGATTGGCCCCTGCAGGAAAAGCTACTCGTTGTCCTGTTACAATATTGGCAGCATAAAATTCTTGGTCATGCATATGTGGATGTCTGAGAACATATCTAATGCCATCAATTTCACATGAAAATACATTCGCTTGAGTCTCATAGGTATATGTTACGCCTTCTATAGTACGAGTTATAACCCCTCGTTGTTCTGGCTGCTGCATTGAAAATAAAGACGAACAATTTAATAACGATATCACAAATACTATACTTTTAATTAATTTTTTCATGATTATAACCTCCACAATTATTTAATTATTTAAACTTAATTAACTAACCCTACTGAATAAAACAATCTTTTTGTCCCTCACCTTTTTTATCTTTATGTTGAAGCATTGCAATATGATTTTTAAATTGCGCCAAAGTCAAAACTTGCCCTTCTACTACCGACGCAGGCTGTACTGCTTGCACACCAACTGCAGGCACAAGCGGATCTCGTACTGGTTCTGGTTGGGCTGGAACTTCAACTACCGGAGCCGCCTGCACAGGTGCTGGTTGTTGCTGTTTTAATGCGAGGGCCAATCGACCAATCTCTGCATAATCAATAATAATCTTGCGTTTGGGCTGAAGATCACCTTCTTGAGAACCATCCGCAGCCAAATTTCCACTAAAATCTCTTTTATGCTCGGGTCTTGCTGCCAATCTAGATGCAGCATCTGGATCCTGCGCAGCCTCATCTGCTTCGCCCCCCAAAATACCCTCACCCATATCATCATCTTCAACTGGTTGTTCTACGCCTGGATGCTCTACTGGATGTTCTAATGGCTGCGGGGCTTGAGACGCTGGCAAAGGTTGCTGACAAGCGTTTTTACCTAAAATATAAGCTGCTAATGACGAATCCAATGTCTTTGCGAATGATTGACTAACTTGTCTTGGAGGCAAATCACCACCGCATAACTCTATCCAAGAGCCATCGATACCTCTATGAAAAGTATGATCAACACCGCGAGATGTTCTTTGTATCGTATATTCACCATTACCGTTATCCACAACATTGCGAATTTCAACGGCAAATAAATTCACTGATATTAATGCTAAAATCGCGAAAACAAAAGCTAATAGCTTTTTCATGGTATAACCTCCTAAAAATAAATCCGATCTAACCTCATAAATTTAAAGACTAACATTCTTTATGTTATTATATATTTTCTCAAATAATTGCATAACAGTCAAATGCCTGCCATGCGATTAAAAACTGTAATAAACAACAAAAAATGCTATTGCAATATTTCTATGTGAAAAGATTTAGATTTTTATAACAAAATTTGAGTATAATGAGTATAAATTGAGCGAAACATCTTGGTGGTTTTAGCAGCCGCGTATATTCTTATCAATCTGACACAGTGACTTATCGCACCAGATAACCTTACCATTTTCAACCTTGCAGTAACCTGGAATCTCAGGATTAAAGCTACCATCAGGCAAAACAACTGCTGGAACGCTTGCTGAAATTATCTCTGCTGCTCGCTTGAGTTTGACCTCTTGAGATAAAATTTTATTTGACTGAGCAGAACTCTGACAAACTCCATCCTCACCTGAACCCCAATAGTCTGAAACAGGTAACCAATCTGCAATAACGGGTCCCGGCCCTTTGCAGTAAGCAGGAATAACCAAAATTTGCCACACTATTGCACCACCAATAAGTAAAACAACTCCCATTGTTGCTCCAACTGTAACACCTTTAATAACAGATTTTGCAACCGATTTTACCGCTTGCCCAGAGCCCTTAAAACACTCTGCCAAGGTATCTACCACAAAAGAATCTTTAAATACTGAATTTATCGAATTTCGCATAGAACTTACAACAGCAACGCGATTCCCTCCACCATTACCGCTTGAAGCTTGCAAAGCCTCTCGATCCAAATTTTGCTTAATGCGAAGAATGTTTTCAAATTCTTCTTTATTGTTCTTTTTCCCCGCATCTTTCAAAGCAACTTTAAAAAATTCCTCTATTGAGACAGCTTTTGATTCTTTACCATCGCTCATCATAACAAAATTGCCCGAAACAGGATCTTGTATCTGACTTGGTATTTCAGAAAATAATTTGGCCCCACAACTAATTGAAATCACTGCAACAAAGAACACTTTGCTACAAAGACCCCAAATTCCGGACCTAAAACCACAAATTTTAAACATTGTTTCATCTTTCCAAAATCGCATATCAAAATAATTTAAAGTTCCTAAATGCATCCCTAAGCGCTTTTAGACTTCTTAATGGAAGCCTTTAGAGTTTACAGATAAAAATATTTTTCTCAAGTCGGATTATTTAATAGAAAACAAAAGAGGCGGTAGATTTCTAAAAATCTACCGCCTCAAAACTTTTTACTTAAATTTATTAATTTATTAAACCAGATATTAATAAAACTTAATCGTCAAGCCCAAACCTAAATGGGTATGCCATCCTTCTTTGAGCCTGTGTATTACCTGTTACAACACTAATTGGCAGCTTGATAAGTGAATCATAGGCACAACGCAAACCAATTATTAAACCAAAAACCCATGCGTACAAACGTAATCCCGACAAACCAAGAAATGTTACACAATACTGTAATCCCGAAATTGCAATCCATAATCTTGAAGTAGTAAAGTGAGACGGCGTAGCAGAAAATATATCCTCCAGTGCAAAATCAGCAAGTTCCAAACGTTTATTTGCGACTAGACCAAGCCCATCGCATGAAGCAATATACAAAGATACTCCACATAGAGCACCTTCCAATGCGCATCGCATTAACACCTTGCTTGCGGGCTCAACATTGGTGGTAGAATTATGGATAAAAGATGTAATTGATACGCCCAATTCCCAAGGAGCTGCCAACAATTTTTTAAGAACATTTGTAACCGCTTGGCGGTTAGCCGGAGCAACTGCAGGATTTCCAGCTACGGCAGGCGCTTGAGCTGCGGGAAGACCCCCAGCAGGAGCCGCTGGTCGCTCATCATGATTTATCAGATTTTCTATATCCATAGGATTTCCTCTTCGCATAGCATTTAAAGAAGAACCCAAAAAGCCGATTCCAACGCCTATTCCGGTTAATATCAACAAAAATATTCGTTTTTTCACGATAACCCCCATATTTAATAAAATAAAAAAAACTTTCTTAATTTAAAATAAAATTTATCACTTGTAATATTATTTTAGCAGGCAAATATACTAAAATCAAAGGCCCCCACCCTGTTGCAAACTTAGAAAACAAAAAATATACTCTATCATCGCCCAGCCTTCGCCCTTCCTCCTTCGCTCAAGTAGCTACGGAGGATAAGACGTGGCTACGGCGGGCACGGCAAACTTTACATTGAATAAATTATATACATACATTAGGAATTAGATGTCTGAAGTATTGAAATATAGCAGTTTGGAGTTTTGGGCAAAACAGGCTCAGAAATTACCTTGGTTTAAAAAATGGAGCAATGTTTTGGCATGGAATGAACCATTCGCTCACTGGTTTGTTGATGGCCAAATAAATGCATCCTATGCATGCCTAGATATTCACATTCAAAACGGATTGCAAGACAAAACAGCAATAATCTGGGAAAGTGAGAATGGCAACACTCAAAACCTTACATATGGCCAACTTTATACCCAAGTAAATAAATTTGCCTATTTTTTACAAACACAGGGTGTAAAAAAAGGCGATATCGTTATAATTTATCTCCCAATGATTCCCGAAGCAATCGCAGCCATGTTAGCAGTAGCAAGGCTTGGCGCAACCCATTCGGTAGTATTTTCAGGCTTTAACACAACTGCTTTAAAAGATAGAATCGTCGACACAAAAGCAAAATTCGTGATTACCGCAGATGCAGCATTTTACAGAAACAAAAATATTGTACCCAAAAATGTCGTTTCTGAAGCAATCAGCCAAATTGCTTCGACTGAAGAAAAAAACACTACGCAAGGCAATGATACGCAAAAAGTTGCAGCACAAGAAAATTTTGTTAAAAAAGTTATTGTCATTAAACGAACAGAAAATCCAATATCCATTACTCCCGGACTTGATGTAATTTATGATCCAAAAAGTTCATGCAGCTATGCAGAAGATAGCCAACAGGAATTTGGTCAACTAGGCCACAGACAAGCACAAGATAATGAGGCAGGATACAGCGAAACAGAATTCGTTCCGACGGTACCGGTCGAATCAAATCATCCTCTTTTTATTCTTTATACATCCGGAACAACCGGCAAACCTAAGGGAATCGTTCATTCAACCGGCGGATATTTGACTTATGTTTATTCAACAATTAAATGGGCTTTTGATATAACCAAAGATTCAATTTACTGGTGCACAGCAGATATTGGGTGGATTACAGGACATTCATATGTAGTCTATGGCCCACTCATGCACGGAGCAGCTATCTACATTCGTGAGGGAGCACCGGATTATCCCACACAAGACGCTTGGTGGCAAGCAATTGCAAAGCATAAAATCTCGATTTTTTATACATCACCTACGGCATTACGTATGTTCATGAAGATGGGTAATGAAAATATTTTAAAACATGATTTGAGCAGCTTAAAAGTGCTTGGTTCGGTAGGCGAACCAATAAACCCGGAAGTCTGGCGCTGGTTCAATGATCTAATTGGACAAAAAAGGTGTCCTATCATTGATACGTGGTGGCAGACAGAAACCGGCGGTTTTATGATTTCCCCAACCGCAGGGCTTGATTTGGTTAAACTTAAGCCCGGATCTGCGACATTTGCATTACCTGAAATTGATGCCGATATTGTTGATGCAGAAGGACAATCTGTCCCACCACAAAACAAAGGCTTTCTTGTAATCAAAAAGCCTTGGCCGGGAATGACAATTGGAATTCATAATAATCCCGAAGCATTTCGTGAAATTTACTGGTCAAAATTTCCGGGCATGTATTATTCTGGGGATTATGCAATAAGAGATGCTGAAAATTATTTCTGGTTGCTTGGGCGCGCAGACGAAGTTTTGAAGATTTCAGGGCACAGAATTGGCACATCAGAAATTGAAAGCATAACGCTTGAACACGAAGCAATTGCAGAAACTGCGGTCATCGGAATCCCCGATGAGATAAGAGGCGAGGCGATAATTATTTTCTCGATTCTCAAAACAAGCTTTACCATAGATATTAAAAATGCAAACGGCAAACACGAAGTGTTTAAGCAAGAGATCTTGCAAAAAATCAGAACGCAAATTGGCGCTTTTGCAACGCCAAAAGAGATTCATTTTGTTGAAAGCTTACCAAAAACACGTTCCGGAAAAATTATGCGCCGTCTGCTCAAGGCTGTCATACAAGGCCAAGCAATAGGCGATTTGTCAACATTGGAAGATGGAACCTCAATTGAAGAGATTCAGGCAATTTATCATAAATTTATGGAACAAGTTCAAAAAAATACAATTTAAACGTTTTGTATCAAGCCAACAGCTATTTGGTTTAATGTAACGTGAGTTTTTCGAATAAATCGCAACAATCTGATACACTCGTATCCGTCACATCTGCAGGGCTTAATTTTTGTCGAGTAATGTATTCAAAATAGCCGTGCCTACTTTCATGCAAACATAATGACAGATTCGCACGAGGAAACATTCTTTTAAAAAAACTAATAAACTGTCGTGCGCCTTCTTCGATCATAAAACAATTTTTTAATAAAGCGTGATCTTTTCTAGCACTGTATGGATATTCCTGACCCAAACTTTCTTTTGCAAATTCTGCAGACAAAAACATTATTTTTACAAAACATGGATCATCATCTTTGGTAATAACACGAGAACTCCCAAACGATGCCCGACATAAGACATAATCTGTAAAATTATAATCAACCAAGTGAATCGACAAATTCGCATCTGGTTTTTGACTAAATACCTTAGCGGCAATTATAAAATCCATAAAATAGCCCGTTGCGCCAAAATTAACATATTCAACAGACCTATGCTTAATCTTATTTAATTTTGCTAAAAGACTAGAGACTCTTTCTTCAATAGCAAATCTAGATAAAAGACGACGATTCATATATTCGCCAAGCAAAAAAACCGGACAATTAACTTCACATTCTGAAACAACTGCTTTTAAACTATCATATGAAAATGCCGTTGCTTCGAATGTTCTTATTCTTGCCTTTGCATCAAAAGCTACGTCATAAATTTTATCAAAGGCTAAATCCGAATAATTTAATGCTAAATTTAAAAAAAACTGATCTCTGGACTCCATACAAGATAAAGGTGAAATATTAAGCAAGTGCAAAATAGAGATAAAAACAACTGCTACTGCCCAATTTTGACATTTTTTTAAAAACATATTTATGCCTATTTTATAAAACAGAGCCAAAAATTCTTTTGTTCAGGTTTATCACGTTAAAATTGAAACGGCAAATATTTTATGAAACAGATGGAGAATGCAATAAATTCACTTGTTTTTTTGTTGTTACATCTCGACTTGGCAAGTCTTGGCCAGCCAAAGATGCTGCAAGCATCAAAGATTTCTCATCAAGCTTGTATGCTTTTGTTCTTGCATCAGTACATGCATAACGAAGCCCAACAAATTTGATTCCCAACTCTTGGGCTGAAACTTTTACAGATTCAAGATTTTTTAGTTTATCATCCACAAAAACAATCTTTTTAATTTTTAATTCAGGATGCCCCAACAAAAAAGCTTTGAGCGCCGGACCTTTGTAATAGCCATCACAAAATAAAATTCCATTAAAATATTTAGACCCAAGTTTGGAAAGAGTTGAATTAATTCCATTTTCAGGAATAGAATCTCGTTCAACATCAATTTCAACTGATTTTAACTGCTTAAAAACACTCTCTATCAAACAAAGAGATCTGACAGTCAAAATCATTACCTTATGTCCATCGTTTTTTAGGTTTTCAATCAAATTTTTTGCATCCGGTTCAACAGCCTGAACTACAGCAGAACGCTGGATTTCTTCGTAAACTGGAAGTAACTTAGCCTTGGCTTCTTTCGTTGACAGCCCACGACCTTCGAGCTTACCCATCATCGCACAAAACCAGGCATCAAACCCATAATCTAATTTACCTTCGACAAGCACATTATCATAATCAAAGATAAATAGTGTGTCGGACTCAATAAATTTTTTGACATCTTGAATTGAATTGCTTTCTACAATCTGAACTGATACGTCTACCGACGAGCCTTGAAATTTATAAAAACTAACTGCAATAACCAAACAAGATAATACTAACGCAAATAATTT
>Ga0172379_10001115_pt1 | contig 57509 bp, 54 predicted proteins | sample GrowelOW334metaG_FD_119756 | JGI IMG/M metagenome (GOLD analysis project Ga0172379, IMG submission 119756) | Groundwater microbial communities from an aquifer near a municipal landfill in Southern Ontario, Canada - Groundwater well OW334 metaG | ecosystem: Environmental > Aquatic > Deep... | reverse complement strand
TGGTGTGACATCTGGTGGAGGAGGTACGACTGGACTGAGTGGTGCTAAAGCTGGTGTGACATCTGGTGGAGGAGGTACGACTGGACTGAGTGGTGCTAAAGCTGGTGTGACATCTGGTGGAGGGACTGAGTTGAGTGGAGCGAAGGCGCCTACCGAAGAGATGTGTAAGGCAAAAGGAGGAACTTGTATGGGTGAGGATGTTGTAGCTTCTTCTGGATTTACGGGGACAAAGCTAGGGGCACAAGACTGTGAAAATGGCGATGTTTGTGCAAGTTCTCCAGGTGGAGGGACGGGTAGTGGAGGGACGACAACGACGACGAAGAAAACTGGTGGAGGGGGTGGAGGTAATGATGGAAGTGGTGGTACTCAGACAACAACTACTACTACGACGACGACCACAGTAGTAAATGGGACTTGCAGTGAGTTGAAGATATTTTTGAGAAACAGTGATGGATCACTGAACTCCAGTCCACTAACTGCGGCTCAACTAGCCAATCTTAAAATTAATGACATCTTGGTTTTGTCTACTACGGGGAGCATGGCTTCTCTTAAGGCAAGATTTAAGGTTACCTTTAATGGAACAGTTGAACAGCCAGAGTGGAAAAATAGCACTGGCTATCAAGACAGTGCAAAAATGACTTCTATTTATGACTATAAAATTACCAAATCGGGGACTTATTTATTTGAGAGTCAAGTTAGTACGCAACCATAGATACATAGATAAAATGAAAAGAAATAAAGCCATACTCTCAACCATCTTGATTGTCGTGATCCTGCTGGTAGCCGGCGCTTCGTTCTATATTGCTTCTAAGGTCTCGCAAGAACAGGCGATCGCTCCAACAGCCCCCGTAAGTAATCCAGCGGCCTGTAATGACGAGTGTCCCAGGTCGGACGGTGCTCTAGTAAACTGTACTGGGGCAGCAGATGGAACAAATATAAGTACTTGTAACGAGGCCGGAAGGGTAGAGCTTTGCGGTGGAAAATCATACACCTGCCCGGCACCGGGAGGAGCTTGGGCACTAACACCAACATCCACCGAGCCGGTCTGGGTCGGGTCGGAGGCTTGTACCGTAACCGCCACCAGCTTATGTGTGGCTTCCGAAGTAATCACTTGTACTCCCGACTGTCCGACGGAGTGTGGCAAGATTGCCTCGACGATTTCATCTTGTACCAATTCTTGCGGAGTAGCGACGACCAAGGTCTGTCCGGCAACTTTGGCTTGTGTCGCTGATTTGGAGGTAACTAAAAAGGCCTATAAATACGTCGGCGGAACCTACGCCTACACGACGGAAATTGACACCGTGGCTAAAAACCAGACGTTTATTTACGCGATAGCCATGGAAAATTTTGGAGAAGTTGACGTCACCAACATCAATATTACCGACACTTTGAACGGAGAAAAACAAGATCAGCTAACCTTTGTAGATGCCAAGAGTGGCTGTACCTATTCGGCTTCCGAACGGAGAGTAAAATGCGACGGACTGACGGTGAAAGCCGGCGAGAAGGGGGTATACGCTTTCAAGGTGAAGGTGGCCAGTGGAGCAGTAAATGGCGACATTATAAAAAATGTGGCGGTGGTTAACGCAGTCGGGACGGATATCAATGCCGCAAACGAACTGACAATTAGTACTGTGGTAGGGTGCGACCATACCTGCACCGGGGACTCGGAGTGTGCAAGCGGGCTGGTGTGTGATACTGGGTTGGGTAAATGTAGAGTGGCAGACTATCCAGAATCAGATACTTGTTCTGCTCCGATAGTAACCGTAGCGCCGACCACAAGACCGGCTACGATTAGAACACCCGCACCAACCATAGTAGTCGGAGAGATTACCGAAGCTCCTCTGCCGACCGAGAGCCCGGTAGCCATTACTCAGCCGACGATCTTGCCGGAGACCGGAATTTTGGACTTCCCGGGAGTGGCGGCTTTTGGTGGAGGATTGTTACTGGCTGTCGTAGGAATACTGCTAGCCCTGTAATGGGATGAAAAAAGTAGCCGTAATAGGCGCCGGTTTTACTGGTTTGGCTAGTGCGGTAGAACTCGTGAACAAAGGTTTTCAGGTGAGTATTTTTGAAGCTAGTGACCAGGCCGGAGGTTTGGCTGGCGGATTTTATCCTCCGATGAACTCAAGCTGGAAATGGAAGCTGGAAAGTTATTATCACCACGTTTTTACCAACGATGCCGATATTATTAGACTAGCCAAAATGGTCGGTAGTCCAGTGCTTATTAAAAAACCGATTACGAACAGCTTTGTTCTGAACCAAGAGATTCAGATGGACTCCCCCATCTCTTTACTAAGATTTTCAGGGATAAGTTTATTTTCCAGATTAAGGATGGGAGTAGGTCTGGCTTTACTAAAAATGATTCCCAACGGACTGTTTTTGGAAAGATATCGAGTGATGGATAGCTTGCCCCTTCTTTTGGGGAAAGAGGGTTACCAGGTAGTCTGGGAAAAACTATTAAGGGCCAAGTTTGGACCTTACATAGACCAAGTTAATTTGGCTTGGTTTTGGGGCCGAGTAAGCAAACGGACAAAAAACTTGGGGTACTTTGAGGGAGGGTTTGCCGGGCTAGTGGAGAAAATCGTAGAATATATTGAGAAAAAGGGAGGGAGGGTCGTGTTGGGAACGGAGATTGCCACAGTTCGGAGTACCGAAATTCGCAATGACGAAGATGGCGGGACTCGGGATGACCCAGCCGACAGCTTCGCAGTCAGGCGGGCGGGCGGTGGGGTACTGGTGGATGGGGAGAGGTTTGATGCGGTGGTGCTGACGACGCCGGCTGAGTCAATAAACAAAATAGTGGAGGGAGTTGATTTTCCCAGACTAGATTATCTCTGGGGCCAGACGCTGATACTGGAAACTTCCCAAAAACTTCTCCAGGGGTACTGGCTGAATATTTTGGAAGATGACTGGCCTTTTTTGGTTATGGTGGATCAGGCCAACTTTATTGATAAAAAGTACTACGGCGGAAGTCATCTAGTGTACCTGGGGAACTACTTGCCGGAAGGTCACAAACAACTAAAAATGTCAAAAGAAGAGCTACTAAGCCTTTACGATCCTTTTATCAAAAAAGTGAATAAGTATTTTAGTAAAAAAAAGATAAAAAACTTATTTTTGTTTAGGAGTCCATACGCTCAGCCAGTCTTCCCGGTAAATTATGCCCAAAAAAATCCAGAGATGAGGTCGCCAGTCGAGGGTGTTTATCTAGCCAATATGAGTATGGTCTATCCTTACGATAGGGGAACAAACTATGCGGTTAAAATGGGAGTAGAGGTAGCGAGGATGATAATAAATGATTTAAATAATAAATAATGGTTGGTGATTTGCTGATTATTGGAAAAGTTTATCTCATTAGTCTGGGACTCCAGCTGGCTGGCTGGCCAGTAACCAGATCAATTTTTGGTAGTCTGGCGGATAGGGGCTGGCCGGTGGCTAGACTGATCTCGACCTTGGTGGTGAGTTTAACTATCTGGGAGCTCGCCAGTCTGGGGCTACCAGTAAACACCAGCAGAGGATTTTGGGTCGGAATAGTGGTCTTGGCAAGCGTAAGTTGGGGATGGCAAGTGACCAAAAAAGGAAGACCTTTGATTACCAAGGAGGGCTGGAGGATGATCGCGGTTGAGGAATATTTGTTTTTGGTAGGACTGGTAACAATTTCTTTGATTCGAGGATTTTTGCCAAATCTTGATAGCCTGGAAAAGTTTATGGATTTTGGATTTATCAATCGATACTTAAACTCCCCCACCTTGCCGGCTATGGATATGTGGCAAGCAGGCAAATCGATAAATTATTACTCTTTCGGACACTTCTGGGCTAGCGGACTGGTGAGATATTTTCAGGTAGAAGCGGCGGTCGGGTACAACCTGGTTCTGGGAATGATTGCCGGACTGTCGCTATCGATAGCTTTTGGAATATCACATTATTTAGCTAGAGCAAAAGAGGGGGTAGCCGGCATGATTGGGGGTCTGGTGGGAGCTTTGACGACGGTGCTGGCAGGCAATAGTCATGCCATCTGGTATCTCATCAGTCATCGAAGTTTGGAGGGCTACTGGTACGCTGATGCCACCAGATTTATTCACAATACCATCCATGAATTTCCCGGGTACAGTATGGTGGTGGCTGATTTGCATGGACATGTTTTGGGACTACCCATAGTTTTGCTATTTATTCTTATTTTGTTGATCTGGCTGGAGAACCGGAACATCGTCTTGGAAATGGGGATGGGAGTTCTCTTGGGGGTAATGATGATGACCAACACCTGGGATACGGCTATTTATGGCTTGGTGCTAGTGATAGCTAGCTTACAACTTTGGGCCAAGGATGTGAAAAATTTCCGGCCACTAGTGAGATCAGCAGGGGTGATGGGGCTACTCATGGGTCTCACGGCTCTGCCATGGCTAATGAGTTTTGAGCCTATTTCTAGTGGTCTCAGACAGGTAACTGAGCACTCGCCTCTTTGGCAACTAGCGGTTTTGTGGACGGGAGGCCTAGTGATTACCTTGATAGCAGTTTGGGTGGAAGGACAGGGAAAACAGAGACTCCAGATACGCACACTGGCCTTAAGCATTGGCTGTTTGATACTGATTCCGGAGCTCATCTACGCCAAGGATATTTATCCAGATCATCCGAGAGCCAATACCATGTTTAAGTTAACATATCAGGTTTCGGTGATGATTGGCTTACTGGCAGGGGCAGTATGGGGAAAACTTCTAGACCCTGAAAGAAAGATGCGACGAGGTCTTAGGTATGGGGGAGGGGTGGTGCTGGGGCTGATTTTGGCGGGATCAATGATTTTTCCGGTAGTGTCTTTTCCAAACTTCTACCATAACTTTGATAACTACCAAGGTTTGGATGGTGAGGCTTGGATACAGACTGAAGAACCGGAAAAATATGGGGCGATTAAGTATTTACAAAGTAATAAGAATGGCAAGAACTTGGTGGAAGCGGTAGGTGATAGCTACACAAAGCTCAATAGCCTGTCGGTTTTTTCCGGAGTGGCTTCGATAGAAGGCTGGAGAGTGCATGAGTGGCTATGGCGAGGAGGATTTGGTGAAGTGGCCTCAAGAGAGGCCGAAGTGAAAGAAATTTACGAGACCGATGACCAAAGTAAGAGGAAAGCTCTTCTTGGAAAATATAACATTGGCTGGATCTGGGTAGGAGAAGATGAAAGGGAACGATACCAGATACAAGACGAAGCCATCAAAAAAACAGGTGAAGTGATTTACCAAAATGGGGAGACTTACTTGGTCAGGGTTGAGTGAGGTGATTTTTGAGATACTGCTTGAGAGCGTTCCAGTTGTTGTCTTTGGGAATAAGCACCCACTCTCCTTCATACTTTATAGTGGGAGGATGGTAGAGGATGGTGAGACCATCTTGGTCGGGTGAGGCGGTTAAGGGAAGAGTGATAACGGGTTTGTCGATGGTGTCTAGAGCTAGCTTGGCCAAGGTGGGATAAAGATCGTGACCGATGTTGGAGAGGAGATTACCGTTAACTATGTCGAGCAGAGCCGTAACTTTTTTTTGGTCCAAAAGGAAACTGGGGTTGACGATTTTTTGACGAAGAGCCGAAATAATTTGCTGCTGTCTAGCAGAGCGGGCAAAGTCGGTACCCTCGTCCCCGACTGAGTGACGAGAACGAACAAACTTTAGGGCTGTTTCTCCATTCATATGAGCCGAACCAGTTGCGAAGACAACTGTCTCGTAGCGAGAGGAGATGGGTAAGACTTTTTCCCGACCAGGGATGGGGAACTCCTCATCTACAAACCCGGGGTTGATGTCGAGATCAATACCACCGACCAGATCGATGGCTTGTTTGAAGAGGGTAAAGTTCACCACAGCAGTGTAGTGAACAGGTAGTCCAAGGTCTTCAAGTATGGCGGCCTGAGCAAATTTGATACCGGCACCAGGACTAGCTTGTTCGCCGTAGTAGTAGGCAGTGTTGATCTTGGCCTTTAGTGAAGGGACCCAGAGATCACGAGGAACACCGACCAGGGTGGTAGACTGGTGATCATGATTGTAAGAAACCAGAATGATGGTGTCCGAGAGATCGCGTGAGTCTGTCCCTTCACCTCGGATACCAAGTATCAAGAAGTTGGTAAAGCCTCCAGTACTGTCGAGAGACTCTTGGGGAGTACCGAAAAAGTTGAGAAGGTTTTGAGGTTTGACGTTTAACTGAGACAGATAGCGTGAGGCGGTCAGGCCGAAAACTCCAATAATGGAGATAAAAAATAAGGTGATGAGCAACCAAAAATATTTTTTGAGTCCTCCCAGAAATTTGACCAAAAGACGCATGGGGCGAAGATGATTTATTTTCACAAAAGTTAAGAAAGGCTGTTGATAATACTGGCGAAAAGAGTTGGCTCAAGACTGTCGGTACCCACCAGAACTCCGTCAAGATAACTTTCTTGGACAAAAGAGGCCGCGTTGTCGTAAGAAACAGAACCGCCATAAAGAACCGGTGAGGAGTTGTCGGTGAGGAAAGTAATTTGAGAGGCGACATGATTGGCCGCGGTGGAATTTATGGGTTTGCCGGTGCCAATGGCCAAGATGGGCTCGTAAACAAAGTAACATCTAGAAACGTCAACGTCGTGATGAAAAAGCTGCTTGACTTGATCGTCAAGATAGGGAGTGTCTAGACAGACGATAGGAGTAATGGCATTTTCCAGTAGGTAACGGGCTTTGAGGGCGACTATTTCTGAGGTCTCATCAAACTCAATTCGCCGCTCAGAGTGGCCGACCAAACAATAGTTCACGAGCTCGCCAAGCATGCTGGCGGTGATCTCCCCAGTGTGTTTTCCCGGAGGGAGATGAGAGACATTTTGAGACCCAGAAATAATAGGAAGACCTAGATCGGAAATTTTCTGATTGAAGGAAGCGATATCGGTAAAAGGAAGGCAAAGAATCACAGTAAGCTCCGGAGAAAAGCTGGGACGCAAGGCGGACAGCTCATCCAGCCAGATTAGAGACTCGGTAATGTTTTGATTGCTTTTCCAGTTGCCAATGACGTATTTCACACTGGGTTAATTATATATGCAAAAAAAACTCATGGTGGGCGGGGATAAAGAATAAACTAAAATGTTTGAGTGGATGAAAATAATTTAAACGAAGATCAGCTGGCGGCGGTGGTTCACGGAGAGGGGCCGCTATTGGTACTGGCCGGAGCTGGTTCGGGAAAGACGCGTGTCCTAGTCCACCGAGCGGCTTGGCTAATCAAAGAAAGAGGAGTTGACCCCAGAAAGATTGCTTTACTTACCTTTACCAACAAAGCGGCTGGCGAGATGAAAGAGCGCATCAAGAAGACGGACCATAAAAGAGCTGATCTGGGTTTTTCGGGAACATTTCATACCTTTTGCGCCAAACTACTTCGAAGGTATGGCCGCGAGGTAGGTATTAGCCCAAACTTTGTAATTTTTGACAGTCAAGATAGTGAAGCGGTAATGAAAGGAGTACTAAAGGAGCTGTCCATTGACCCTAAGCAATACAAACCAGGAATGTTTCTGGCTCTGATCGGAAAAATGAAGAATGATTTGATAACCCAAAGAATGGCCCAGGAGACGGCTAGGGACTACTTCTATCGGCAACTAGCTAAGGTTTGGAGAGAGTACCAGCTAAAACTAGCCCGAAACAGGGCGGTGGACTTTGATGACCTTTTGGTTAAGGCGGTGGAGGTACTAAAGATTGGGAGAGTTAAGGAAGAGATAAATAATGAGCTGGAGTGGATACTGGTGGACGAATATCAGGATACCAACAAAGCTCAGTTTGAACTAACTAGATTGCTGGCTGGCGAAAAAGCCAATATCACAGCGGTGGGAGATGCGGCCCAAGCAATTTACTCATTTAGGGGAGCTGACTATCGCAATCTAAGGCTACTAGAGGAGAGCTTTCCTCAGCTTACGACAGTGGGGCTAGCCAAAAATTACCGAAGCACCCAACATATTTTGGACGCCGCCTACTGTGTAGTGAGTAACAACACCAATCACCCAACTTTAAAGCTACTGACCACCAGAGAGGCTGGCCAAAAAGTAAGTCTTTTTGAGGCTTCAGATGAAAGAACTGAAGCTAAGTTCGTGGTCGAGGAGGGTAAAAAAATGAGTGATGAAGGAGAGGAGGTGGCCATACTGTACCGAACAAATGCCCAGTCGCGTTCTTTTGAAGATGAGCTTTTGCGGCAGGATATTCCCTACAAACTAATTGGCGGACTACGCTTCTACAATCGAGCCGAGGTCAAGGATCTGATTGCTTACCTTAGACTGGTCTACAACCCCAAAGAAGAGATCAGCCGACAAAGAGTAGAAAAGATGGGAAAAAGAAAGACAACTATATTTGATGAATGGCTCGGCAAACAGTCCCCAAAGAGAAAAGGAAAAACAGAACCAGCGGTGTTGCTTGAGGAAGTAATCAACTTGACGAATTACTTAGATAGATTTGATGAGAGAGACGAGGCAGATGCTGGCAGAATTGAAAACATAAATGAGCTATTGGCTGTGGCTGGTGAGTACCCCAATGTGGCTCTTTTTTTGGAAAGCGCGGCCCTGTCCGAGTCGGAGGTCAAACAGCACCAGTCAAACGCTAAGATTAGCTTGATGACAGTGCATGCGGCCAAGGGACTGGAGTTTGCTAATGTATTTGTAGTGGGACTTGAAGAAGGTCTTTTTCCCCACTCTCGCTCGATACTGGAAGGTGGCAAAGAAGAAGTCGAGGAAGAGAGAAGACTCATGTATGTAGCGATGACTAGAGCTAAAGAAAATTTGTCCTTGTCGTTTGCTAGATCAAGACTGTCCTATGGTGGGCGTCACCTTTCAATCCCCTCCCGATTCCTAGCCGAGATAGCGGAAGAAAGTATGGAAAAGGTACAAGAAAGAAGAAAACCCTTCCCCACCCCTTCCCTTGACAGGGCAGGGAGAAGAATTGTGCAGGATTGGGAGATTGATGAGGCTTCTAAAGATGATTTTGCTGAGATTGATAATTGGTAAAGAAGCGTGTGACACAGAGAAGTCCCTGCAGGGTGGGTATAATATATCTGTGATTAGAGAAGCAACAAAGAAAGATCAGAAAGAGTACGACGAAGTGGCGAGGCATCCATTGCAGTCCTGGCAGTGGGGAGAGTTTCGAGAGAAGACGGGGGTAGAAGTATCCCGGTTGATTCAGAGTGATGGTAAAAAGATAAAAGAGGTTTATCAGATAACTTGGCACAAGGTTCCTCGGATAAACAGATGGATCGGCTACTGTCCCAAATCGGCTATTCCCGATGCTGAGGTCTTGGAGGCGATGATCGAGAAAGCAAAAAGTAAAAAGGCGATGTTCATAAAGTTTGAGCCAAACGAAAGAGCTGGAGACAGAGAACAAAAAAGAGTGGCGTCCTTGGGTAACCAGTTTGATCTGGTCAAAGGGAAGCCTTTGTTTACCCGATACTCGTTTCAGCTGGATATTTCCAAGAGTGAGGAAGAGCTATTGAAGAAGATGCATCCAAAAACCAGGTACAACTTGCGCCTGGCAGAAAAAAGGGGTGTCAAAGTCGTTGAAGACGACTCAGAAAAAGACTTTGAAGAGTACTGGCGGCTGACAGAGGAAACGACAAAGCGACAAGGATTTTTTGCCCACACCAAAAAGTATCACCAGCAGATATGGCAAACCATGGTTTTGTCCGGAACCGGACATCTGTTCAAGGCGGTTTTTCAAGATGAGGTACTGACAACTTGGATCGTGTTTGAGCTGAACGGGGTTTGGTACTACCCATACGGAGCTTCGAGCCATAAGCATCGAGAGGTGATGGCCAGTAACCTCATGATGTGGGAAGTAATTAAGTTTGCCAAAAAACAAGGAGGCCGGATGTTTGATCTTTGGGGGAGCTTGGGACCAGAGCCGAAAACAAGCGATCCGTGGTATGGCTTTCATCGCTTTAAGCAAGGATACGGAGCCGAGCTGGTCGAGTTTGTGGGTAGCTACGACTTGGTAATAAATAGGAGGGAGTACCGGGTATACACTCTGGCAGAAAAACTTAGATGGATCTGGCTAAAGTTTATAGCCAAGCTAAGAAAGTAAATGGAGGATATTAGACAAACTTTGGGCTGGAAGCATTATCTAACAGACAAAGGCTGGCAGGTGGTAACTATTCCGGCCGAAGATGGAGTTCACCAAATGAAAGCTTTTATTATTCCTTTGGGTATTTTGGGACTAAAGATGATGAAACTGCAGAGATCGCCGTATGACCCGAACTGGAAAGAACTAAAGAAAGTAAAGAGAAAGTTTAAGGTGGTAAGCTCGGTGATAGAACCACTTAGGGTCCAAGACCGCATGGGGTACCAGATGGCCGGCTACGGACTATCCAGAGTCCCCTACTTGGCCACCAAAACCTATCTGGTGGATCTCACCCAGACCGAGAAACAGCTTTGGGATCATTTGTCGGAAAATGCCAGAAGACAGATACTCAAAAATAAATTAGTGGTTATCGAAGAAGTGGAAGTAGATAAATTTTTTGAGCTTTGGAAAATAAATAGCAAAGTCTGGACGATGAAGACCAAAGAACTTCGCAGTATGGTAAAGAGATTTCGAGGCAAAGCAAAGCTAGTAGTTAGCAGGACCGGAGAAGTGTACCACTCTGGGCTACTGATTTTACATACCAGTGACATGGCCAACTACTACCAAACCTGGACAAGTAAAGAGGGTAGAATTTCGGGATCTCATTACAAACTGGTGTGGGAGGAGATACTGAGAGCCAAAAAAGCTGGGCTAAAAATGTTCGACCTGGAAGGGGTTTTTGATGAACGCTGGCCACAAAAAAGATGGCGTGGTTTTACGGAGTTTAAACGGCGTTTTGGGGGTGCTGAGGTAGCTTTTCCGGGGAGTTTTTTTCGCTGGCTGTGAAGCGGGGGCGAAATTTGTAACCATAATCTCTGAGGCCACGATCGCCGTCGACCGAGAGAAGCCTGGTGACCATTTCTACGGGCATACCGATATAGATTTGGTCAAAGTCGACGTCGGTCAGCTGAGCAGTGATCAGATTGCCCTCTTCAAGCTTGACATGGGCCATGGCGAAAGGAAGAAATTGCTCAAATTTGCTGGCAGCTTGATACATGACCGTAAAAGAATAGACCTCACCTCGGCCGGAAAAGGGAAAAACCTCTGGTCTAAACCTTCTTATAGTTTCCATAAGCAGATCATACTCCAGTAACTCTTTCAAGGACTATTATCTTACCAGGCGACGGGGTCCTGACCGTACTTGATTAAGTACTGATTGGTCTGGCTAAAGGGGCGACTACCAAAGAAGCCGGAGTGAGCAGAAAAAGGTGATGGGTGGGGTGAGCTGAGAACCAGATGCTTTTGAGGATCAATAAAAGCCCCCTTTTTTTGAGCGTAGTTACCCCAAAGAATAAAGACCAGGTGGTCTTTTTTTTCGGCCAGACGGTGAATGATGGCATCGGTAAAGATCTCCCAGCCGTGGTTTTGGTGGGAGGCTGGCTGGCGAGACCGGACGGTAAGGGTAGCATTGAGAAGCAAGACTCCCTGCTGGACCCAAGGCTCCAAGTTTCCTGAAATGGGTCTCTTTGCCCCCAGATCAGACTCGATTTCTTTGTAGATATTTTGTAAAGAGGGCGGCAGAGCCACACCCTCGGGAACTGAAAATGAAAGACCGTGAGCCTGGCCAGGACCGTGATATGGGTCTTGGCCAAGAATGACCACTTTTACCTGATCAACGGGGAGAGAATCGAGAGCGTTGAAGATAAACTTGGGTGGTGGATAGACGGTGGCGGTTTGATACTCGAGACGAACGAAATTGGTTAAGTCCTTAAAATAAGGCTTTTCAAACTCATCTTTGAGAAGATTTTTCCATGATGACTCAAGTCGGATGGCCATGAGGTATTTTAAGCTATCGGAGACGGAGATGATTAAGGAGCACTAAGATGCCAGTGATAATCAAATTAAAAAAGAGACTGAGAAAAATAGCTCCAGTCATTGCAGTGAGAATAGGCCAAACCGGAGAAGTAGCCCCAAGGGTAAATTGCAGACCAAAGTACCCAGCCAGAGCCATGGCGATGAGGGTGATGATAAAAAGAGGAAGAGTTTGCTTGATATCCGACCAGCTGGGAAAAAAGGAGTTGGCGATAACAAAAAATAAGTAAGCCTGAAGAAGCAGGGGGTAAAGGTTTTGAGCTTGATAGCTGACTTGAATCAGGGAGGAGAGCCAGATAAGCAGCACTGTTCCGGAAATAAATGGGGCTAGACCAACAATAAAGCCTTGCAGGGGATTCATCCGGGCGACCTGAACAGAGCCCAAAGACACACCTCTGGGGCGATCACTTTCTTCGAGAAGATTCTCTATAAACTCGGGGAAGATCTCGATCTGGCCGGTTCTGGTACCGGTAGCGGCGGCAGCCAGAAAATGGGAAATTTCATGAATGATGGTACCGGGAAGAAAAACTACACTCCAGACCCAGATAAGCCAGTTCTGATTGCCACCTAGACGATGAAGCAAGTCAGAAAGCTCGCTGGTCATTTTCCGGTGAATAAAATAAAGAAGGAGGATCCCCAGCAAAACACGAAGGAAGAGCATGACTAATTGTAACAAGCGCTATCTAGAGATTTAGATAGGTGATGGTGAGCTGGAGGACCGTGGCGAAGGAAACCCAGACCAGGTAGGGAAGGTTAAGGAGAGCTATCCAAGAGATTTTGGGGTAAATAATTTTGAGAGACCAGATAAGAGTAATCAGGACGAGCAATATATCAGCCGCAGCCAAAAAATTATTCTGTAAGCCAAATTGCAAAGGGGTAAAGGCAAAGTTGAAAATGAGATTCAGAACGAAGGGAATTGCAAATCTGGTTTTTAGTTTTTTACGATAAACACGAAAAAGAACGGTCCCAAAAGAGACTGCTATGAGCAGGTATAGGACGGTCCAGACTGGACCAAAGAGCCAAGATGGCGGGGCCCAAGAAGGTCGAATAAGGCTTTGGTACCAGAGGTAGGTGTTTGGTTGATCCATGATTAAATATAGCAACTATTTATTATCCAAACTCTGCCAGAGATAAAGGCTGGCGAGAGATCGATGGGGGCTCCATTTCTTAGCAATATTTTCGATTTTTAATTTATCTTCACGATCGACGCCATAAATTCTGGAAACGGCAGTCCGCAAACCAAGGTCTCCCACTGAAAAAACATCTTCTCTTCCTAGGGAAAAAATTAACATCATTTCGGCTGTCCAACGACCGATACCTTTGACCTGAGTTAGATTATCAATGACCGCTTCATCGGATAAGTCCTTAAGGGAAGCCAGAACTAATTTTTCGGAAAGTATGAATTCGGAAAGAGACTGGAGATAAGAGATTTTTTGACGGGAAAGACCGACGGATCGGAAGGTGGCGGCGTCTTGGGCCAGAATGTCTTCCGGCCGGATGTTTTGGAGATCGGGAAAGAGGTTGATAAATCGTTTAATAATAGTAGAAGCGGCTTTGATGGAGAATTGCTGACCAATAATGGATTCGAGTAAATCGCGAAAGAGATGAGTGGAAACATTTAACGAGGATGCAGAATACTTGAACAGTAGTGGCACCAGTCTGGGGTCTTTTTTTAAGTGTTGGTGGGCGGCAGTGATATCCATATCTATAAAGTTTATGTTATCTTATATGCCATGCCTCTGTCGCCAGAACTTAGAAGATTGCCAGGAATTGCCTCTTCGTTTTATAGAGCGGGGCTCTTGAGTGAATTGGTGACAGGCATGATTAATGGAGAGTCGGGAAGAAGCTTGATAGAAGATGCGAGGAAGCTAATGAAGGATTTGGAAAGAAATTCTCAAGTGGAAATTTCCGGTTTGGAAAATATTCCCAAAGAGGGGGGTTCGGTGATTGTTTTTAATCATCCGAATATGGATGTCCTCTTACCGGCCATGTTGGAGTTTTTAGTCAAGATTTATGATCTGAATGGGCAACAAGTAAAAATAGCAATAGTCTCGGAGTTAACATTAATGAGTGCGAGTCTCAACCAGAAAACAGCTCTGCCCGGTTCGACTCAGATAATGGAAAGATTTAACCGAATGTACTCGAAGAATATCATCTCGGTGCCGACAGCCAAACATCGAAAAGATTACTTGACCGGCCGAACATTGGCGATGAGAAAGTTGATGAGGGCCGTATTAAATAAAGAGATCGTTATCATCTCCCCGGAGGGACACGTGGAAAAGAACGGGGCAATATCCCCGGTCGAAACATACCATGAGGGATCCGGGAAGCTCGCGATACTGGCGACCAAGATGGGAATTCCAACGGTACCGATGGGAGTATGGGAAGAAGGAAAAACGATTCAAGTAGTAGTAGATGAACCATTCTATATTTCCACTGAAGAGGCGGATCAGGCGGCAGTGGAGGCGATGTTTCAAGTAGCGAAATGTCTGCCACCGGAACTACGAGGTCCATTTAAGTAATTTTCGGGTTGAAATAAAGAAAATCCCCCGCCAATGGCGGGGGAATTTTGGTTAGACGTAGGCTTTGGGCGAGATGCGGTCTCGTTGGAGCATTCGGAAGAGGTACGGCAGAGAAGTTTCCGGGTCGGGCAGATATTTTCCGCCACCGGTACCGATCATAATACCGGCATTTTTGAGACAAGCATAAATGGTTTTATCGCCAAAGTGCTCAATTCTGGTTTGGCCTTTGAGAATGGCCTCAGAAATGGCCATGTTCAAGGAACTAATAGCGGATCTCCTCACCAGTACAGTGCCGAAAAAGTTATGCTTATCCAGACCATCAACAAAGGCAATGGTGGCAATAAAACGAATGAGGAGCTCGGCAGAGATAACGTCGTCAAACTGATCTTTGCCTTTGGTTTCTTGACTGCCGGACCTGGCTCGAGAAGACTTGAGCCAGCCATTTTCCATATTTAGCCACTCTTGAGGTTTTACCCCCCAGTAGGCTTCGGCCAGACGAAAGATTTCGTCTTTGCGGCTCTTGGGGCTTCCTGAGATAGTTTTGGGGCCGGGAAGATACTCAGGCTTGAATTGGTCAATTTTGATAAAACCAGCAAGACCATAAATATCAATGGTGTTCAGGGGGAGACCAAAAAACACTCTGTTGGCCATAATCACGAGACTTTCAGTACGATTCATATATACCTCCTATATCGTAGATTGGAAAGGTCCTTCAAGAGGAGATTATACTATAAGATCGGGTGAATGATATAATCGCTCCAGCACCATAAAAATTTGAGGAGATAAGTAGATGATCAATGGTCTGATAGTAGAAACTAAGGTTCTGGACTTCGTTATGGGAGAGATGAATCTAAAGCGTGGAATTCTTTTCCCCGATTGGGGTAATCTATACATAACTACGAATGGTGATCATGAAGTTGTGGTCATGTTTCTTGACCAGATGGTGGCGAGTGTAAAAAGGATAGTGCGAGAAATTGAAGTACCTAAAACAATACTGGGTAGCGCCCTAAGACTTTTGGTGGCCAAGAGGTTTTTGGATGTTGAATATCAAGCAGTTACGGATTTGTTAGTTTCCTAAGACCCTTCGGGGTCTTTTTTTTGACTAAACTTTGGGGAAAGGGGTGGTGAGGCCATGAGTTCCGTCTGGTAAGTGGGCGACCCCAAAGTCTTCGAAGAGAAGTGGGGCAACTTGATTTAAACAACGATAGGTTTCGAAGGCGGCTCGACGGATCTCGATTTCGGCGTGGGCACTACCACGCATGTTTAAGAAATGCCGCCAGGCTCGGACATTACCGGTGACGACGACAGGGGCTTCGGTTTCATTGGGAAGAAGGGATCGGGCGGCCTGACGAACTTTTTTTCGGAGATCGGTTTTGCGGTCGGCACTAAGGATTTCACGGCCCTCCTTTTGTTTGGTGAGTAAATAATCGGTGATACCTTCGTATTCACGCTGGATCCGCTCGATGCGGTCTTCAAAAAGTTCATGGAGAAATTCGTCCGCAACGTATTCAGGACGCTCGACAAAGCGAAGGGTACGACCACCGACATAGCGCTGAGAAACTTGAGAGAAACCAAAGCCAGCCCGATGGCGGACCAGCTCGTGAGTGAGACTGCGAGAGACGCCCCACATGAGGACGGTAATGTTGGCGTGTTCTAGAACGGAGCCATGACCGGACTCTTTGATATTTTGAAAATATTTGGCCGCCTCGTCATTCATAGTGCGCTGGGGGCCGTGACTTAAAAAGCAAAGTTGGCCGGCAAACTTACACAAAGACTCGGCAGAGGGCAAGGGAGTGGAGTCCTCGAGATACTTAAAAAATTCCAGTTCACGAGGAAAACCATCGAGAAAACCTTGTATTCCGGAGAGGTCGACGTGGGGAATGGAGATGATGGCGACGCCGGGTTCCCGCAGATACGAGAGGCCAAGTTTGGTTTCGTAGACATCGGGGTTGATGACGGGAAGCGGACTCTCGGGAAGAGATCTTTCAATTAGTTTTTCTTCTTCAAGTTCGGCCATTGATTAAATATAGCAGGGATAAGAATACTATCAGAAGAAGAAATTACCATGATTGCGCGAAGACATAGTAGTGGCGATTTTACCCTGGCCAGCAGTGGGGTTTGAATGGGCAGGTGGCGCATTTGGTGAGGTCGTCGGTGCGGGAGAAGTCGAGGGAGCGGATGGAGGCCATGGAGTCGCCGATGAGGACTTTGAGAGCGGTGATGTCGGCGTCGGTAATCTGGAAGCGTTCTTGGTGGAACTCCCCTTTGGCGTCTGGCTCGATGAAATCGATCTCAGTTTCTTTGACTTGGTACAGAAAGGATTGGTCTAGGTCGGAGAGGAGATGGTAGAAGGTAAGCTGACGCTTGTAGTCGCCATCGGAGTTTTTGGTATTCCCCTCTATCTCGTTTCTGGTCTTGGGTTTGCCGGTTTTGTAGTCTACGAAACAAACGTGATTTTCCTTCTTGTTGGTAAGATCAACCCTGTCTACCTTGCCGGTGAGAGCGATGTCACCCAGGTGAATTTGGGAGGTGAGAGAGGTGCCGAAGTTTTTCTCGGTAAAAAGGCAGGCCGTAAACTCCTTTTCATATTTGTCGTAGTAGTGAGTAAGTACTTTTTTACCATGGGCCAGACGGTCATTGAAGTCTGTCTCAGTCATGATCTCTCTTCTTAGAGCTACTTCGAAGTCTTTGATGAAGTCCTCTTTGGACTCGAGTTGGCCATTATTTAATTCCCGATAAAATATCTCTAGGGCAAAGTGAACGGCGGTGCCAAAACACATGGCCGAGGCTTTGGCTCTGGGAATACGGTAGAGGTTGTCGAGCTTAAATTTGTAGTGACAGCGGAGATAGGTGTTGAGAGCGGTGGGTGAAAGTTTGAGATCTTTAACTATTTCTTTGAGAAAGTCCGCTTCTCCATCGTGAAGAGTGGCTTCTTGTCCGGGAGTCATAAGGGTGGCCAAAATCTTGGCCGAATTTTTCTCAAGCTGAGCGGTGTTTTCTTTTTCAAGATTTTGAGGGGGAAGATCTTCAAGAAACATGGCGGGAAAGATCATCTTAGCCGAGGAGTCATATTTAGTTGATCCGGTGAGAAAAAGCTCTTGTTTGGCGCGAGTCATAGCGACATAGAAGAGCCGACGCTCTTCGGCGTTTTTGTCTTCTCCACCAGGGCGAGCTGGTATATTGGCGTCTTCGTAGACAATGAGGCCGGGAGGAAGTTTGATCATCTCCCGCTTTTGCTTGTTGCCCCAGTGAGTGTCGGCAAAGCGATAGATGTAGACTATTTGCCACTCTTGGCCCTTGGCTTTGTGGGCGGTGGTCAAAGTCACGGCGTTGTCGTTTCCGAGAAGTTCTTGCTCTTCTAGCTTGAGATTATTAGCCTTCATGATTTGGAGATTGAAAACATAGCCAAAAAGGTCAAGATCCGGGAAAGAGGCTGACTGGGACTTAACATCGTCGAAGAGGGTGCCAAAGCGGTTGAGCTCGATAATTGGCTGGGGAAGGGCCAAAAGATAATCTAAAACTCCCGATTCCTGAAGAATCATCTGAAACATTTCCGGGAGAGTGTGGGTAGCGGCCTTGGAGTTCCAGGAGACGAACTGGAGGAAGACTCCGACAACAGCGTCGTCTATCTCAGGGTGGTCTGACTGAAGAAAGTCGGTGAGAGATTTTCTTTTTTGATGTGCCTCTCTACTTATTTTTAGAATGGAGAGAGGATTGAGATGGAAGTATGGAAAATTTAAAACAATAAAGAGGTCGAGGTCGTCGAGCTGATTATGAATGGTGGTAGCAACCTTTAAAATCTTGAGAAACTGAGCGACAAGGGGGGTAGACAGAATATTGGTACCACCTTCGAGGCGGTAGGGAATGTTTTTTTGCTTGAAAAGATTTACCAAAATATCGATATCTTTGTTTTCTTTGGCGATAACCGCTATTTCTTTGGGTTTTATTCCATTTTTTATTTTTTCTTCGATAGAGCTAGTGACAAACTCATCTTCGAGGATGGTGGAGTCGAACTTGACGGTTTTGATCTTTACTTCTGGGAGATCCGTGTTTTTGGTCAGAGGAGGGTCGCCTATTAGCTTGGCGGTGGAGTCAAGAATGGTTTGGGTAGAGCGATAGCTTTGGTCGAGAACAACCTTTTTTAGACCGGGGAAGGATTTTTTGAATTGTATGATATTTTCTTTTGAAGCTCCCTGAAATCTGTAAATTGATTGGTTCTCGTCACCAACGACAAAGACGTTGGCTTGTTCTCCCCAAAAACTGGCAAGGGCGAAGATGAGGCGGTTTTGGGCCGAGTTGGTGTCTTGGTACTCATCGACCAGGAAGTACTGAAACTTTTCTTGGTAGCCGAGGAGAAAGTCCGCATCGATCTCAAAGGCTTCAACGACCCAGTTGATCATGTCGTTGAAATCAAAGCGGCCGAGGTCTGAAAGCTTTTTTTGATACTTCTGATAGATGTCGAGAAGATCAAGATTTTTGTTGACTAGTTTTTCTTTTTCGAGACGGGCGGTTTTACTGAGATCGTCTTTTTCTAGCTCGTACTCGTCTTTTAGGAGGGAGACGAGCTGGGAGTATTTGGGGACAGTGAAGCCTTCACGCTTGAGATCGGAGAGACTGCTTAAAATGTAAGGGAGGTAGAAGAGAGGGTCGCCGATGGGCTTTAAAAGAGAGAAGGAACCCTGCTCAAGTATCTCTTGGATGATCTGGATTTTTTCTAGATCAGTGACGTTCTGCATGCCTGCTGGTTTACTAAATCTCTCGGGATTTTGAGCAATGACATCGGCACAGAAGGAGTGAAAGGTGGCCACTTGGACGAGATAGCCATCTTTGCCGATGAGGTCTATGAGACGGGTGCGCATTTCTCGGGTAGCGGCTTCGGTGAAGGTAAGGGCGAGAATGGAGCTCGGTGCAGTATCGGTTTGTTTGAGGATGTTAGCGATACGGACGGTGAGAACTTGAGTCTTGCCGGTACCGGGGCCAGCAAGGACTAGAACTGGACCGTCGATGGTATCAACGGCTTGACGTTGAGCGTCGTTTAGTTTTTTGTAGGCTTGGTCAAAGGCTGAAGTAGTTGGGGGCATGTGGGTCTATTGTAGCTCTTGGTCTGCGGAGAGGAGACCGGTTTTGAGCTGGTGGGCGGAGTCGAGCTTGTTACCAATCTGGTTCATGGTCTGACTAGTCGAGTTCATAGAATTGTAAGCATTGGTTAGGTGCTTACCCAAAAGAGAGAAGTTTTCATTGAGTTTTTCGTAGTCTTTTTGGATGGCACGCAAGAGAGTAAAGACCTCAGAGGTTTTGCCGGCGATTTTTTGGCCCTCCAGAGAGAGAAGAATGGTTTGGAGATGGGCATAGAGAGTGGTCGGGGAAACCGGGTAGACACGCGACTGGCGAGCTAGGTCGAGGAGATCTTGCTCACTCACTATTTCGTAGTAAATACTTTCTGAAGGAATGTACATGAGAGCGAAGTCTAGAGTACCTTCTTCCGGCAAAATATACTTGCTGGAGATATCTTTGATGTGTTTTTTGACGTCTCTCACAAAAGCAGTGCGGGCGGCGGCTTTGTCGGTAGCCGAGACGGCTTGATAAATCTTCTGAAAATTTTCCATGGGGAACTTGGAATCAATCGGCAGAATGCCGGCTTGAGTCTTGATGGCGGCATCCACGATCTGACCACCCTTAAAGTGATACTGGAGATGAAAGCTATTTTTAGGAAACATCTGGCCGATAAGGTCCTTGAGAACTTGTTCACCAATGTTGCCTCTGAGTTTGGGAGACTTGAGATAGTCTTGAAGATCTTTCATCGAGCGACTAACTTCACCAAAAGCGCCGGCTTCTTTCTTGAGATCGGAGATGACGGCAGTAGCTTGATCGAGACGGCTGAAAAGCTCGCGATAATTTTGCTGGAGGGAGGCGTTCGTGGTGCGATTGGTGGTGTCAAAAGACTGCTGAAGAGACTTGAGCCAAGCGTTTAGAGTGGGGTCGGTTTTTTGGACTTCCAACTTCTGCTTCAAGAGGAGATAGACGGCGAAGAGTCCGATGGCGAGAAAGATAATGATGATTAAAGTGTCGGAAGACATAATTCATTTTAGCCTAGTAGAGTGAGATTGCCACGTCGGGGTACCTCCTCGCAATGACAGCAGTACAGTGTGGTTAAATTGAAGGGATGGATCCCCGCTTTCGCGAGGATGACAGGATAATATGGAGATAATTAAACACAGACAGAAAAAAAGGTATGGATGGTTAGTTTTTTTGGCGGCCTTAAACTGGGTGGCCATTGGGCTGGTGGTTTGGAAAGTAGATCCGGAAATGATCAAAGACTTTATTCTTCCAGGAAGCTATTTACCCATGACCTTTTTAACGATGGGGGGGATTTTTTGGCTATTGGCGATATTATTTTTGTCTGCCTCTCGAGCACTACGGTGGACTATGGGAATAACGGCGTTTTTGGAGATGAGAGTCTTAGGTCTGGGGTCTGTTATAAACGGAGTGCTGATATTGGGGCTGTTGATTTCGCTGGAGATATATCTCATCAAAACAAAAACTCAAGGAATCAAGGAATCGAGAACTCAAGACAAAGAGATGGAGTGAGATTGCCACGTCGGAATACCTCCTCGCAATGACGATGGCGGTGTGGTTTAATTAATTAAAGTTATTATTTTGGACAGAATTATGCAACTTTCACACAGCCCGATTAACAAAACCTTAGAAAAACAGCTGGGACAGATGCTTTACCAGACTTTGGCAGAGATTTCTTCACCGGCAGACCTAAAAATGGTACTGGAGGATATTCTGACCGAGGGGGAGAGGGTGGCGGTTTTTAAGAGGTTGGGGATAGCTCTTTACTTGGACAAGGGTAGAAGCTACGAAGATGTCAAGAACAATATCAAGGTCAGTTCGGCCACGATCGCCACAGTGGCAGAAAGTCTGGGTAACTCCGGCTGGCAAGAGGTAATCCGCAGAGTTAAGGCTGAGGAATGGGCTGAGAAGTGGACAGAGAAGATCGCTGGGGGAATAAAGAAGATATTCAGATAGGTGGAGTGAGATTGCCACAGCTCGAGTACGAGATTCGCAATGACGAGGTTTATTGGGGTAAAATGAGGCATGGGAAAGTTTTATATCACCACTACTCTGCCTTACGTCAACGCCGAACCGCACGTGGGTTTTGCGATGGAGATTATCCGAGCCGATGTGCTAGCCAGAATGCATCGAGTACTGGGAGATGATGTTTTCTTTAACACCGGAACGGATGAACATGGTCAAAAGATTTATCAAAAGGCACTGGAGGCGGGACAAGACCCAAAGACTTATTGTGATGAGTATGCGGCCAAATTTAGCGAACTAAAGTCAGGCCTCAATTTGTCTTATGACAATTTTATTCGAACTACCGACGAGCACCATGTCCGAGCGGCTCAGGCATTTTGGAAGCTCTGCACAGATAAGGGAGATCTTTACAAGAAGAGTTACAAAGTAAAATACTGTGTGGGGTGTGAACTGGAAAAGACCGACTCGGAGCTGGTCGAAGGCAAGTGTCCCCTGCACCCGACTCAAGAACTGGAGAACATTGAAGAAGAAAACTATTTTTTCAAATTTTCGAATTACCAGCAAAAACTACTAGACTTGTACAAAGCCCAACCGGACTTTATCGTCCCTGATTTCCGCCAAAAAGAGATGAGGATATTTGTGGAGAGAGGGCTTCAAGACTTTTCGATATCGAGACTCAAAACCAAAATGCCTTGGGGGGTGGAGGTCCCTGGGGATTCGACGCAAATAATGTATGTCTGGTTTGATGCCTTAGTAAATTATGTTTCCACTTTGGGCTGGCCCGAAGACGTGGAAAAGTTTAATGAGTTTTGGCCGGGAGTACAAGTGTGTGGTAAGGACAACTTGCGACAACAAACAGCCATGTGGCAGGCAATGCTTATGTCGACTGGCTTACCGACCTCAAAACAAGTCATGGTGGGTGGTTTTTTGACTTCCGGCGGACAAAAAATTAGTAAGAGCTTGGGGAATACTATCAACCCTCTAGAGTGGGCTAAAAAGTACGGAACGGATGCTCTGAGATTTTTTCTCCTATCCGAAGTCAGCGTGTTTGAAGACTCGGATGTGACGGTGGAAAGGTTTGAAGAAGCCTACCAAACAAATTTGGCTAATGGGGTGGGCAATTTGGCAGCTAGAGTAGCCACTATGAGCGAAAGAGTGGCTCTAAAAGTACCGGAGCAGAAACTGGGAATGAGAGAAGAAGTGGTGAATAAACTAAAAGCTTTCCGATTTGATGAAGCGATGAATTTTATTTGGGAGGATATAAAAAGAGCTGATACTTTAATTAACCAAAGAGAGGTGTGGAAACTGACTGGAGAAGAGCAAGGGTCGGTACTGAGGGATCTAGTGAGAATAGTCCGGCAAATTGCCGTGGATATGGAGCCCTTTATGCCGGAAACATCTCAGAGGTTGATGGCTCAGTTTGGGAAAGAGGAAATAAAACGAGGTGAAAATCTATTTCAGAGAATTGAGAAATGAATATTTATTTATATAGATTCCCGATCAGGTCGGGAATGACAAGGTTATGTTAATTGATACGCACTGTCATTTGACGGACGAGAGGTTTTGGGATGTTAAAGAAGTTTTGAGAAAAGCCCATGAAGCCGGGGTGGAGAAAGTAATCATGCCGTCGACTAGTGTGGAGGATGCGAAACTAGCGCTCGCAATTGCGGAAAAATATGGGCAATATTGTCTCGTCGGAATTCATCCGGAGGAAGTGGAGAATTTACCTAAAATGAATGGTGGTTTGAGTGAGATTGCCACTCCCGCCGCTCGGCGGGATCGCAATGACAATAACGAGGTAATGAAGGAGATGGGGAGAATAATTAAGAGTTCGAAAAGAGTGGTCGGGGTGGGAGAAATAGGGCTGGACTTTTATTACGATAAAGAGCGAAAGACAGAACAAAAACAAAAAGATCTTTTTAGAATACAGGTTGCTATGGCGGTGAAAAATAATCTGCCGGTGGCCATACATATGAGAGACGCTGAGGAAGAGATGAAGGAAGAGCTACAAAAAATGGCGGTGGTACCTAGGGGACAGTTTCACTGTTTTGATGGGAGTGAGGAGTTTTTGAAAAGAGTTATAAGTCTGGGTTTTTACGTGAGTTTTGGGGGAAACATTACCTACAAGTCGGCTATAAACCGTAGAGAACTGCTAAAGAAAGTGCCCCTGGATCGATTACTTTTGGAGACAGATAGCCCATATTTGCCTCCGGAACCGCTTCGGGGAACAGTAAATACACCGACTAATGTTAAAATAACGGCAGAGTTTATAGCCCAAGAACTAAAGATCGACCTATCAGAACTGGCAAAAATTACTACCCAAAATGCAAGATGTTTGTATTCCTTAGATATTTAATCAATAAATACCCCCACGGCAGTCAGAGAGCCCTGGAGATATTGCCCGGTTTTACTAGCTGGACTTTTATACTTTTCCCCGTTTGGGGCTCAATTTTTTGGCCAATAGGGGTAGCTTACTTTATTATCGCTTTTAACGTCTACTGGCTTTATCGCTCGATAACTCTGGCTTGGGCAGGAGTGATGTCCTACTACCGGATCAAGGCGTGGGAAAAGTATGACTGGATGGGAGACGTTAGGGAATTTGCCGACTGGAAAGAGGTCAAGCATGTGATTGTATTACCTACTTATAAAGAGCCGGTAGAGATCTTAGAGAGAACTTTGGAAGCCCTCAAGAACCAAACCATTGGACCAAAACAAATTATTCCAGTCATTGGTTTTGAAGAAAGAGCCGGAGTAGACTCAAATAAGGAGAAAGAAAGAGAGCTTAGAAAAAAATTTGGGAAGGTCTTTGCCGGACTGTACTTTACTTACCATCCGGCTGAGAGAGTAGGAGAGGTGGTGGGTAAGTCCAGCAATGCATCTTGGGCTGGCAAGGAGTTTCGAAAAGAGCTTGATAAGCACGAGGATTGGGTCATGGAGAAAATGACTATTTCTTCGGTCGACTGCGATGTGGCTCTCCACCCGAACCACTTAGCGGCCCTGACTTACAACTTTTTGGATGACCCAAACAGATATAAAAAGATCTGGCAGGGGGCGATTGTTTTTTACAATAATATTGAAAGAATTCCGTGGCCAATGAGAGTTTTTAATCGAATGAGTAGTGTGATGAACATGGCTCAGCTATCGAGACCGGACAGATTAATAAATTTTTCTACCTATACCTTGAGTCTCAAGCTGATGGACGAGATCAATTATTGGGATACTGATGTAATTCCGGAAGACTATCGCATATTTTTTAAGACATACTTTGCAACCGGAGGTGAGGTGGAGGTAGAGCCAATATTTATTTCCGTATATGCGGATGCGGCCGAAGCGGATGGCTTTTGGAGTACTTATACCAATACTTACGAACAGGTAAAGCGCTGGGCTTGGGGCGCCAGTGACGATGCTTATATCATCAAAGAGTATATTCTGGATACAAAAGCCCCTTTTTGGGATAAGACGATTCGAGTCTTTAAGGTAATCGAAGACCACTTTATGTGGCCTGTAAACTGGTTTATTATTACCGTCGGGGCCAATATGCCCCCATTGTTAAACGCCACTTTTTCCAGAACAGTCATTGGGAAAACACTGCCTCAGGTATCATCGGCTATTCTAACGATGTCACTAGTTAGTTTAGCCGCCATGGTGCTCATTGATTTAAAAGCCAGGCCAAAAGTAAAAAATCTACCATGGTGGAGAAAGGTGGTGGCTCCTTTTGAATTTGTCCTGTTACCGGTAGTGGGTTTTTTCTTCTCGGCTTTACCAGGGCTTGATGCTCACACTAGACTAATGATGGGAAGATATATGGAGTACAGAGTAACCTCAAAAAAAGTATGACGAAAAACAAAACGGCAAAAAAAATATTGATTGTGGGCGAACTGATAGTACTAATAATGGCGGCGGTGCTAGCTTGGTTCTGGAAAAGTCTGCCGCCGCAAGTGCCATGGTTTTATTCTTTGCCTAGTGGCGAACAGCAGCTGGTAAATAAAATCATTCTGGTCGCGGTACTAGGAGGAGCGGGAGTGTCTCTTCTCGTAACAAAGATGGTGGCTAAATGGGCTAGCCTTGAAGACTCACCGGTAGAGATCACCGTTATGACAGGCGGACTGGTGGCCATTGTCTTGCTGATGGCTGGTTTTTTTAGAGTGATACAAGTAATTATTGGCTTATGAACCCTTTGTTAACAGCCCTACCTTTCTTTATTTCCCTGATACTCAGTCTAGTTTTGACACCTCTCACCGTTTGGCTGTTTACTCGATGGGGCTGGGTAATTGATCCTAAAAAAAGTCCCCATCCGGCTCATATTCACAAATCACCGGTGCCCAAGGGGGGTGGGCTAGCTATCTTTCTGGCGGTGTTTATAACGCTGGCTATCTTATTGAAGTTTGATAAACATTTGATAGCCATAGCCATAGCTTCGGCCATAACGGTGATGGTCGGGCTGATTGATGACGTCAAGGGGATCAACCCTTACACCAGACTGGTCATAAACTTTCTGGCGGTAGGAATTATTGTGGCCTCGGGAATTGGCATTGCTTTCGTTTCCAATCCGTTTGGAGGGATACTTGATTTGTCTCAACTCAGATGGGGATTTGATTTACTAGGAAGACATCATGAAATCTGGATACTGGCTGATGTCTTTGCCTTGCTCTGGATTCCGACCTTGATGAACGCCATAAACTGGTCTTCTGGTGTAGATGGGCAGATTAGCGGAGTGGTGGCCATTGCAGCCTTGGCGCTCGGAGTAATCTCGCTTACTTATAGCGCCGATATCACCCAGTGGCCGGTGGCGATGCTGGCTTTTGCCCTAGCGGGAGCTTTTGCCGGACTAACTGTTTTTCACTTTTACCCCCAAAAAATTATGCCCGGCTACTCGGCTACATCTCTGGCTGGTTTGCTACTGGGGGTGATTTCTATTTTGGCCACGGCCAAAGTGGGAACGGTCTTGGTGGTCTTGGGAATACCCCTCATTGATTTTGTATACCTCACCATCAAGAGAGTGGTCTCCGGCAAGTCACCGGTCTGGGGAGATAAGGATCATCTCCACCACAAACTGCTAGATATGGGGTGGGGAAAAAGGAGGGTGGCTTTGTTTTACTGGCTGGTGACGGCTGTCTTAGGAGTGGTAGCAATAAAATTTGAGGCTAGAAGTAAGCTCTACATCATGATAGGATTAGTCATCTCGATGTTACTTTTCGTACTATGGCAATACTCTTGGCGCTACTCAAGACGGTCCGCCCAAGACAATGGGTAAAGAATTTAGCACTCTTCGCAGCTTTGGTTTTTTCGGGTCTTCTTTTTCAAGAAGGATCTTTTGGGAGAGTCCTACAAGCATTCTTGGTTTTTACTATTTTTAGTAGTTCTACCTATATCTTTAATGATCTGATAGACATTGATCTAGATCGAAAACATCCCTATAAAAAAAGTCGGCCATTGGCTTCGGGTGAACTACCAATACCCATAGCTATTTTCTGCTTGATTACCGGTGTGGTGGTATCCCTGGCCTGGGCTTTGAATATAAATTACTATTTGTTTCTAAGTGGACTGGTTTACTTGGTGTTACAGATTTTCTACACCACTTATTTAAAGAAAGTTCCTATTGTCGACGTGATAGTGATTGCGGCTGGTTATCTGATCAGAGTTTATGCGGGAGCTTTTACCATCTCGGCGCATATGGATGTTTGGTTTTTAATGACGGTGATTGCGGCTTCACTGTTTTTGGCCGTGGGAAAGAGAAGAAGTGAAATGACACTACTCCTTAACTACAAAGAGGTGGAGACAAGGGCTACTCTAAAGCACTATACCGAACAGCTACTGGATATTTATACAGCCATGTTTGCGACGGGGACCTGGATTACCTATGCCCTCTTCTCCTTTAATCATCCAATAATTGTGCCAGACGGAAGAGCTCTGGATATTATCTCGATCTTACCCAGAACCTTGGTATCCGAAAAATGGATGATGATCACGATTCCCTTTGTGGTTTACGGCATCATGAGATATCTGCAGTTAATTTATGAAGGAAACAAAGGTGAAAGTCCCGAGAGAGTACTGCTGTCGGACAAGCCGTTAATGGCGACAGTAATTACCTGGGGAGTGGCAGTGATCGGAGTGCTTTATTATGTGGGGTAAAAAAGAACTCAAGAACTCTAGAAATCAAGAACTCAAGATAAGGAATTTACTTACTTGATGAGTTTGGCGTACTGGGAGGAGACGAAACCCCAACTACCCTTAAGGTATTCGATGTTGTACCAGCCGGTAGCGGTAGTCTCCTTGTAAGGAAACTTGTCACCAGGATTGACTTTGGCGAGCTCGGTAGCGCCGACGGAAGCTGTTTCACGAACCCTGAGCCAGCCAGTGGGGGTGCTCAAAATTTCAACGTAGGGAGTAGCCATGGTCGCAGACGAAGAAGCCTGTTTGGGCAGGGGGGTGACGGTGGTCGTGGTAGGCTTGAGAGCAGGAGCCAGATCGGCTGAAGGAGTAGCGGTGGGCTCAGGTTCGGGCAGGGCATCCATGGTAGCCATGGTAAGGTTGAGGACTAGACGATAACCCTCTTGAAGAGCGGCGTTGACGATCTTGTCTTGGTAGCCAGGAGCGGTGAAGGAGAAAACATGAGGACCAGGATTGACATCGCTCGTGAGCGGGGTGAAACCAGCAGGTTTACCGTCGATACTCGCGGTGGCGTTGGGGGGGAGACTGATAATGCTGATGGAGGAGTCTTTGCTGTTGGCTAGTTTCTCAAAAGAGAGACTATAGCTGTGGGACTTGTCCGGAGTAGCTCCAAACTCGCGATGAACCGTGGTAAGAGTACCACTAACGAGGTTGACCTTACCTTCCCAAGACTGACCGGAGTCGATGGCCGTCATTTGAATAGTGGCACTTCCGGCATCGGTGTTTTCGGCATAATAGGGGGTTTTGCCTACCGACTTACCGTTGATGACTACGTTGGCGTCTGGGTGGGAAGTGATTTGGATACCGGCTTTCTTGGCAAAAGGGTTGAGCTGACAACCAGCTAGAAGAAGGGAGAATAATAGAATGGGCAGTGTACGTAGAAGTCTAGTTCTCATAATATCCTAGTGTATCACGAAGGAGGCCGGAGAGGGAATCGAACCCTCGCATAATTGTTTTGCAGACAATTGTGTTACCGCTTCACCATCCGGCCATGATCAGGCACTATTTTAACATTATGATCCGAATAAAGCTTGTACTTTGATCACAATCAGGTTGATTTTTGGGTTTTGTTCGGTAATAATGAATCATGGATCGAGACAATCGGGGCGGGCATAATAGAAAAAAGGTTAATGAGGATTTTTTCAAAACATGGTCACCAAAGATGGCTTATGTACTTGGTTTTATCTATGCTGATGGAATGATCGAAGATTGTAGACAATCCTCAAGGACTTGCTACACAAGCATAACGAACACGGATATGGAAATATTGGATAAAATAAGGTCGATTATGTCATCAAATCATCCATTCGAGGTTATTCCCGCAAAAATAAACCATATTTTGGGTAAAGATTATCTCTGTAAACCACGTTATGTATTTAGAATTGGAAACAAAAAAATGTATGCAGATTTGGTGAGTTTTGGCTTATGTCCAAAAAAATCACTGATTGTTGAACTACCTGAAGTACCCGAACAATATTTTCATTTTTTTCTTCGAGGCTACTTCGATGGAGATGGTTGCATCCACATTGAAAAATCGAGAAGGAGATTAAAAATAATTTTTTCAAGCGGAAGCAAGAAGTTTTTAGAGCAAATCAGTAGCAAAATTAAAACATTCTTGGGGAATATAAAGTTCGGTATATATGCTAACCGCAGAACGTACAATCTTACTTATGGTGATAAAAATGCGGAGATGATTTCCAATTTTATATATCAAGATATTGTCCTTGCTCCATATTTGAAATACAAACATTCAAAATATCTTGAATATATGAGTATTGGAAAATAATGCAATTCGTCCCGCTCCGGCCTCAAAAATACTTTTTCAGCTTCTTGATTTCCTCTTGGTAAACTTTTTGTGCCCACTTGTATTCCCATGAGCTGTGACCCTGTCCCAGAAGCAACATAAAATCTTCTTTTTTAGATTCAACAATATCCCTGAATTCTTTTCTTGATAGTTCACTAACAAATTTATCTGTTTCACCGAATACTAAATGAATCCCGCCGTTAAACCATTTTAAGCGTTCTTTTATCTTAAAATCGCCAACTTCATGCCAAAATTTTCCCTTGTAAATTTGACCATTTTCCTCGTAAGTATCCTCTGGATTAACGTTATACATCGGATCATAGTCGCCCGGAGACCACAATAATAGACATTCTATTTTTTCTTTTAATTCAGATTCCGTTGATGCTGCGACTGAAGTTGCTCCACCCATACTTTGCCCAAGTAAAGCTATTTTATAACCCAAATCTATATATTTTAACGAGAGATATTTAGTTGTTGCTACCCACTCATTAAACGACGAGTCAACATAATCGCCTTCAGAATTACCGCCATTCGGTTGGTCAAATCTTAAAACTGAAAAACCATTTTCTACTAATAGTCTTCCAAAATCTACGAATTCCCGGGCAGGCCCGATACTTGACCCCCGAAACCCATGGCTCATTATTACCATCCTCTTTTGATTTTTTTTTGGTTCTGCTGAGACACAAAAAATCTTCTTATTGTTTACAACCTCAAACCAGATTTTGTCATCAAATTTCATGATTATATTTTACCCCAATCCTAGTAATCGCCATATCCAAGCCAAAACAGGTAATAATTAGGTTGTAGTCTATACTTCATGCCCATATCGTCCCACACTCCGAATATAAAAAATGAGGCTTCGTTTAAGAAGCCTCGGTGCTTAAGTGGTCTTAAGAAGTTTGTTTTTGAGTAGAAATAGCCATGAAGTGGGACTGGTCGGCCAATAAAGCCTCCGGTGTCAAAGTTCGAATTTGAAGTTGTATCTTACAACAGGGTGCCTACTTTGACTACTTCTTCGATTAGACGATTGGCGTAGCCCCATTCGTTGTCGTACCAAGAAAGGACTTTGACCATGGTGCCATCGACGACGCGGGTCATTTTTAGATCGACCACGCTGGACTCGGAACGGCCAATGACGTCGGAAGAGACCATGGCCTCATCGGTAACGGCTAAAATATTTTTATACCTTGAAGTATTGGCGGCATCGATAAAGATTTGATTTACTTCTTCTACTGAGGTGGATCTTTGGGTGATAAAGGTAAAGTCGGTGATAGAGCCAGTGATTACGGGCACGCGGAGGGCGATACCATCAAAGAGACCTTTTAGCTCGGGAATGGCTTGGGTAGCGGCGATGGCGGCGCCGGTGCTCGTGGGAACAATATTGGCGGCAGCGGCCCGACCACGGCGGAGATCACGGTGAGAGTTGTCCTGAAGATTTTGATCATCCGTATATCCGTGGACTGTAGTCAGCATGGCTTTGAGGATTCCCAGTTTTTCATGAAGAAGATCGGCTACCGGCGCGATGCTATTGGTGGTGCAAGAAGCATTGCTAATAACGGAGATGGTATTTACTTTATCTTTGCCGATAATTTCTTCGTCGTTTACGCCCAAGAGGGCAATGGGGATGCCTTCACCCTTGGCCGGTGCAGAGAGAACGACCATTTTGGCTCCACCTTGGAGATGGAGGGTGGCTTTTTCGAGAGAAGTAAAGATACCGGTGCACTCAATGACGACTTCGGCTCCAAATTGGCTCCATGGGATCTTGGCAGGATCTCTTTGGGCCAGAATGGGAATTTTTATAGCCCGTTTGGGGTGTTCGATGGTAACGTAGCCCAGGAGTGGATTTTCATCGGTTACCTGATCGGGTTTTTGAAGTTCTTCGAAGGAAATGGTGTATGGGAGAGGGCCGTAGGCAGTGTCATACTTCAGAAGATAGGCCCAACCGGAGACACCTTGTGAACCAGAGGTGTTGATAGCAGTCAAATTTGAGTCGTCTAGATGGCTAGCGAGCCAAACCCGGGTGGCTGAGCGGCCAATGCGACCAAAACCGTTGATACCAAAATTTGTCATGTGGGCAGAAATATGTAACTACTTAAACTTTAACACAGAAGGTGTAGAATCATCTCAAATATGACTGAAGCGACAGAACAACAAGGATATGAAATCAGTAGAGTTACAGATAAGTTGAATAAATTACAGTCTGTCCACAAAATTATAAAGATCTTTGGTGAATTACGAGCAGAAGATATGTGGAGAAACACCAGAGAAGTTCTTAATAAATACATTCGACCTGATCAAAAAATACTAGATGTAGGGGTAGGATTGGGACAAACAACAAAAACTTTTTCTGAAAAGCTTCATTTGAACCAGAAAAATATTTTTTCTATTGATTTGGGCAACGTTCTAATGGAAGAGAGCTTAAAGAAGGGTTATTCGCTTGCAGAAGGAGAGAAAATACCTTTTGAGGCGTCTACTTTTGATACGACTTTGTTTATAGATATGCTCCACCATACTAAAGCGCCAGAAGAATTATTGCTAGAAGGGGTAAGAACCACCAAGCAAAATGGATACATAGTTTTATTGGAAAATTTGCTCGGTGACAGATGGACAGATCAAAAAAGGGAAAAATTGTACAGCTTTGATAACACATGGAACTCACAAAGTGACGGTACAAATCCTCACAGCAACCATACATTATCTGAATGGAAAAAAATTGGAGAAAGCTTGGGTCTAGAATTTATAGAATCCGTTGAGTGGCAATGGGGAAAAATTGATTTTGTTCCAGGAGCCACTAGAATTGGAGATAGAAAAAAACCAAGTAAATTACGACCCTTCACAGATTCAATAATGATATTTAGAGTCAAGAAATGACCTCCTCCACGGACAGCCACCTTAGTTTTCGGACTCTCATGGAACTTGTCTAATAAAAAGACCTCACCCAGAAGAAGGTGAGGCAGTGCAAACGATGAAAATAGTGTGAATGGGCATTACTTAGGGGTAGAACATCAACCCGATAGTGAAGATTATGCCCCAGAGAGAAAGAAAACCCAATATATATCCGATCCATCCAATTAAAATTCCGTGGACATCACCAAAGAGTTTAAACTTGTCCTGGACTAGAACTTCTTTACAGAAAACAAAAAAAGCAATTAGACTGAGAAGAATTAGGAACTTTATAGCCATTGTAAAGTGCCTCCTTGAAATTTGATTCCGCGGAATTGCGGATCAGTTGGTGGAATATTAGCACAAAAACCTGTTTTTGTCAATATTATGGGGTTCGACGCTGGAGGATATCCAGAAGGGGGTGGGAGCCGGTGGCCAGGAACTCGAGCATGGCACCACCACCGGTACTGACAAAGCTAAAATCAGAGTAAGCGAAGCCAAGGGTAGGGATGGCGTCTAGGGTATCTCCACCGCCTAGAATAGTCAGGGCCGAGTTAGTTTTGAGGGCTTGTAGGACAGCCTGAGTGGCTTTGGAGTGAACCTCGTCCTCGTAGTAACCAAGAGGGCCATTGAGGACGATGGTCCGAGCCTGGGAAATAACTTCCAGAAACAAATTGGTGGTATTCTGGTTAAGATCGAGCCCGTCGGAAGTAAGGTGCTCAGGAGAGGCGAGCTTGCCACCCAGCAAGGTACGATCAAACTTGGGCATGATGGTTTTTAGGATTTCGAGCTTGTCCAGCTTCGCACCCGAGGCGAGCAGGAGAGTGGGGTGTTTCGGGTTATTTAAGACTTGGCCGAGGGTGGCGATCTCCAAATCGAACCTAAGGCCGGCAAATGTAGGCAGGAGTTCGGGTATTATCTGGAGGCTGGTTGAAGGACGATAATTGGCAAAGGCCTCATAGACATAAAGATCGGCACCGGTGGACAAAAGAGTACCGAATCCCCTGTCTAACTTTTCTTCACGAGAGTCAAATCTTAAGTTCTCCATTAAAGCGAGAGGAAATTCCCCTGTCCAACACTCCCCTGGAGAATAACCCGAAACAATAAAGGAAATAGGCTCATTCAGCAGTCTTTTTAGCTCTTCTAGTACTGGGCTGAGGCTAAAGGCCGGATCCGCGCCTTCCGGGCGGCCGAGGTGGCCGATGAGGCAGGTGCGATGGGCGTTTTCGAGGCAAAGCCGGAGGGTGGGCAAGAGAGCTTCGAGGCGATAGGAGTTCCCCACCCTACCGTCCTTTATGGGGACATCCAAGTCGGCTCGGAGAAGAACATTTTTACCTATCAAATCGGTGGCTGTAAGCATAAATAGAGTATACCTCGACTTGACTTTGAGGGGTTTGATATGGTATGATACTGTTCGCTTGAGTTTTCAAGCATTTTTTGTGCCTTACGCGGGCTTTTCGCCCGCACCTATGATACAAATACAACCTAAAAGACGAACCTCGCACCCTATCTCTAAGTTCTTCAGGCCGATGTTCGAAAAGAAAAACATAAAGGCCACTTTTGGTGGTCTGATCTCCATGACCACACTGGCTTCGGGCATGTTTATCTTGCCAGGAGATCAGTCGGCTCTGGCGATGGCTAATATTCAGCCGTTTGACCAGGAGGTGGTGATCGAAACCAAAAGAAGTCTGGTAAATGTCCTACCGGAAAATACCGGCGTATCTCAAGAGTTTCATTTTGGTCATCCGGGAATTGATATTACGGCTCCCCTGGGATCAAAGATTCACCCTCTAAAGGATGGCACAGTCGTTCTAACGAGCTTTACCAAGTGGGACTATGGCCGATCGGTAGTCATTGACCACGGAAACGGTCTTCAAACACGCTACGCCCACATGGGCAAGGTCTTTGTTGAAGAGGGCCAAAAGGTGACCACTGAGATGGCGCTAGGAGAAGTGGGTATTACCGGAAGGACGACCGGACCACATCTTCATCTGGAAGTAATGAAAAACGATCGGACAGTGAATCCTCGACCTTATCTGGATTTATCTAATGATCGAATCGCCAAGGCTAAATAAAGATTTCAACAGTTTGGTTAGTATTTTAGATTGACTTATCAATCCTTTGTCTCGTGTGGAAAACGGGGTATTTTTGTGGATAATATATTGAGGTAAATAAAAACCCCCTACTAGAGGGGGCTTATTTGTTACCACTTAAGATCGAGCATATTTTTTAATATCGTTTCGAGGGAGTCTCCGCGATATTTGTTCCTTGGGTCGAAACTGCCGCACCATTGACCATTTTCGACTTGGAAGATTGTCGATCTTTTCTTGTAGAATCCAATGCGAAATTCTTTAAAAAATGGCTCGTCAGACAATAATGGGTAGGTCTCCCATTTGTGTCTGGCTTTGGCAATCTTTAGCGCTGTTTTATAGAAAAGCGCGGCGGCGGTTCGTTCGCTCACAAGTCTGGCGTTTTTGTACTTAGATTTGAGATCTTGAATTTCAAGCTCTAATATCTTTATCGAAGCGTTACGATCAATTTCTTGTTGAGCCTTATTGGTGTCCAAGTCTACCTCCGTTTTTAAAGTGATTTGGGCATATTGTAGCATTCATCTAAAAAGACCTCGCTTTGGCGGGGTCTTTTTAGGTGGTTTTCTGGATTGCCACGGTTCGGAGTACCGAAACTCGCAATGATGGACTACATGCCCATGTCCCCCATGTCCGGCATGGCAGGAGTCTTCTTCTCTTCCGGAATGTCGGTGATGAGACATTCGGTCGTCAAAATCATACTGGCGACAGAGGCGGCATTTTGTAGAGCCGAACGAGTGACTTTCACTGGGTCGAGAATGCCGGCTTTGAGCATGTCTTCAAACTCAAGAGTGAGAGAGTTAAAGCCGAAAGAGGGATTTTTGTTTTCTTCGACTTTCTTGACCACCCAACCATCGTCGGCGCCGGCATTTTTGGCTAACCAGCGGAGAGGCTGAGAGAGAGATTGTTTGACAATCTCGATACCCACTTCCTCATCGGAGTTGTCGGCTTTGATGGTTTTGAGAGCTTGGCCAGCCCGGATAAGAGCGACACCACCACCGGGAACGATACCTTCGTCGATAGCGGCTTTGGTGGCTCCGACAGCGTCTTTGACTCTTTCCTTGAGTTCGTTGAGCTCGACTTCGGTGGCGGCACCAACCTTGATAACGGCCACTCCACCGGCGAGCTTGGCGACTCTCTCAGCGAGCTTATCTTTATCAAATTCGGAGGTAGACTTCTCCAGCTCGTGACGAATTTGCTCCAAACGAGCTTCAATAGCCTTTTCATCTCCTTTGCCACCGATAATCTGAGTATTGTCTTTGTCGGACCAAATACGGTCGGCTTGGCCGAGATCTTCCATGGTGACTGAATCTAGCTTGCGACCAGTATCCTCAGAGATTAAGGTACCACCGGTAAGAATAGCGATGTCTTGGAGAAGAGCCTTTCTCCTGTCTCCAAAGGCCGGAGCTTTGACGGCTAAGATATTAAAGGTACCACGCATCTTGTTGACGACTAGAGTGGCGAGAGCTTCACCTTCGATGTCGTCAGCGATAATGACGATGTTTTTACTGACCTTCATGGTGTTTTCCAAGAAAGGCAAGAGGTCACTGATAGCCGAGATTTTTTGATCGGTAATCAAAATGTAAGGATTTTCGATGGCGGCTTCCATGCTGGCTGGATCGGTAGCAAAGTAAGCAGAGGCATAACCCTTGTCAAACTGCATACCACCTTTGTGCTCGATCTCAAACTCCATACCTTTTGATTCCTCAACAGTAACAACACCATCACGACCAACAAGCTTGAGAGCTTCGGCAATTTTGGCACCGATTTCTGGATTTTGGGCGGAGATGGTAGCCACTGACTGCCAATCATTTTCAGAGAGGTCGGTTTTTATTTTGGCTAGCTCGACAACCACGGCAGAGACGGCTTTGTCTATTCCCCTCTTCATCTGCATAGGGTTGGCGCCGGCGGTAATATTTTTCATACCGGCGAGAACAATTTGCTGAGCTAGTAAAGTGGCAGTAGTGGTTCCATCTCCGGCAATATCGTTGGTCTTGCTGGCGGCTTCTTTGACAAGCTGGGCACCCATATTTTCAAAAGGATCGGCGAGAACCACTTCTTTGGCGACAGAGACACCGTCGTGGAGAACGGTGGGAGAGCCCCATTTTTTGTCTATGGCGACATTTCGGCCTTTGGGGCCAAGGGTAGTGACGACGGCTCTAGCTAATTTATTGACACCGGTGACTAGTTTGGTACGAGCTTCTTCAGCAAAAAGGATTTGTTTGGCCATTTTATTTATTGACAATTGCTAATATATCGTCGAACTTGAGGAATTGATATTCGATATCACCAACCATGACTTCGTTGCCTCCCCATTTCTTGTAAAGAACAGTGTCCCCTACTTTGGCTGGAGAGTTGACGATGATGCCACGATCGTTACTGATTTTGTCACCAACTTTAAGGACGGTACCGTACTGAGGTTTTTCGGTGTGAGTATCGGGAAGATAGAGACCGGAAGCGGTCTTCTTCTCTTGTTTGGCCGGCTCGACCAGAAGGAGTCCCGGAGCGGGTGCTAACTTTTTGACAGTAAGGGTGTTAACCATGTTTTTATTGATGTTAATTTATATAGTCCCGCAATGGCGGGAGACACGATGCTTGAGTATACCAGAAATAGCAGTCAAGATACTCGATTGCTATTTTATATCGAAAACTATAATTTCTGTCAAGTCCCAGGAGTTATTCGATGATAATTTTTTCGAGAATGTAGTTAAATTCGTCTACTGTTTGTTGATCTACCAAATTATTAGCAAAAATAGCACCTGTTTTAACCGAATTTGTAAATCCTCCATCCGCAGTTTTTTCGCATACTTCGTAGTAGGAATTATCGTTTATAGAAGGAGATGCTCTCCAAACAAGAGAGTCTTTAATAAACTCACGGTACTGACTGGTCTCATATGTACAAGAGGTGTCGCTGGCAGCTTGCTGTAGAAGAGTTACTGTCGCTGTTCCTTTAGATAAAATTAGAGTAGAAGTACCACTGTCGATTTTTGCTGGAGTGTTTTTGTACTCTTTGATATTCCAAGTAGTAGGGTAATAAATTTTATATGATGAAAAGTTGGGGTTGGGAGATTTGACTGTCATCATATTCCACTTGAGATCGAGCAGAGCTGAAGGAGTAGCCGTGGGCTCAGAAAGAGGGGTAACCTCCAGAGTGGGGGTGATGTCCAGCATCTCGGCCTGAGGATCGACTAAAGAAAGTGACGGAGATGGAGAGAGATTGGGAGTAACTGAGCCAGTTAAAGAACTCAAAGAAAAAGTTGGAAGAAAAAATGAGGCTAGAACCCCGAGAAAGACACCGAGAAGAACTAAAGCCAACCAAACGAGAAAGATTCGACCAGCAGGAGAACTGGTTTTAATTGGCTGAGGAGTGGGGGGAGTCGGAGGTGTTTGGAGCGGAGGGCTGGCCTGAGGATCGATGGGCTGGGGGGTTGCCAAGGAAGTTGGCAAAGGGGTCGTCGGGGGGAGCTGAGAGGGAAGGTTTGCCGGAGGTGGGCTGAGGGGAGCGGTTGACGGGTCTTCTCCCCAAGCTTGAGGCGGGGTGTAGCTGACTTCTTCGTTTGGCTGGTTCGGATCCATGGTCGGTTGATTGATTGATAGAGAGAAGACCTTTGTCCTTGAGAAGCTGAAGAAGACTGGTCATCATCCTTAGCCTGCCTCCAGTATTGGTCTCTTTAATTAGTTTATACGCTTCGTTGAAGTTTAGCCACTTTAGGTCGTCAAATTCAGTGGCACCGAGAGTAATGTCGGTTGTTTGGGCATTGGTTACAAAAAAGTAATAGTATTTACCTTTCATAACGACAGGCTCACCATTATCCGTCGTCATATCACGAAGACCTTGCTTGCTGGGAGGAAACTCGATTTTGTCGACGGCAACTAGTTTGATATCCGAGTCGCAGGTTTTGAGAAAGTCTTCGGTCACTTCTTCGGCGAGTTCTTTGGTAAAGGCCTCTTTAATACTCTGTTTGTTCTCCACTCCCCCTTGGGGCAAGAGCCACTGATTAAAAGATTTTTGGTAAGCGAGAAGAATCTTTTTATCATTTAGGAAACAGCCGACGATGCTGGGGCGGAGACCTTCTTGGCGAAGTTTGTCGAGATCCTCGAGAGTGGGCTCTTTTAGAGAGATGCTTGAAGCGGAATTTTGTTGATGGAGTGAGACCTGCCTGCCGGCAGGCAGGTTGCCTGTTCCTCCTCGCAATGACGATGGAGTGACGGGGGATGAGGAAGAGGGTGGAATTTTGAAAGGGTTTGGCTCTGTTCGTGGGGCGATGGGGGGAAGTTGGGGAATGTAGGGCACTTTTGGTGGAGTGAGATTGCTTCGGTTCGAGTACGAATCTCGCAATGACGACGTATTGGATTGCCGCGCCTGCCTGCCGGCAGGCAGGTCGCTTTCACTCCTCGCAATGACGGGAGGTTCGGTATAGCGCTTGGCTGGAGGGGTCATGAGAGCAGTAACCTGAGACATGTCCATAGGCTTGGTTTCACGATAGTACTTAGTGTAAGTAGATTCCAAAACTTTTTCTTTTTGGTGAGTTTGAGTATTGGGTAAGGGCAACGCATTGGCCGAGAAAGGCTGGGAGACCTGGGAATCGATGGACATTTTCATAGCTAGCTGATACCTGGCCAGACCAACGAGATCGTCAGGAGTATAGAGACTATTAAGCTCCTTAACAACACGGTCAGCATCGGAAGCTCCCACCACGTAACTCATGACAGTACCTACATTGCCAAAGATTGCATTTTGAATATCTTCAGGAAGTTGAGCGATGTACTGATTGGCTAGAATCAGACCGAGTTTGTACTTGCGAGCTTCAGACAAGATCTTAACAAAAGAACTGGTGGCAAAGTTTTGGAACTCATCAACGTAGAGGAAAAATTCCCGACGATCTTCTTCTCTGATATGAGCTCGGTTCATGGCGGCAATCTGAATTTGAGAGATAAACATGGCTCCAAGAAGTGCCGCATTATCTTCACCAATTTTGCCTTGAGGAAGATTGAGAATGATAATCTTGCCCGAGTTCATCATCTCCTCAAAATCAACGGTACTTTGGGGATGATTAATGATGTCTCTAATGGTGGGTGAGGTAATAAATTGACCCACCTTATTAAGGATAGGAGCAATAGCTTCAGTCTGAAATTTTTCAGAGTACTTATCATATTCGTCGCGCCAAAAGTTGATCAAAACTGGATCAGTAACATGGGGTAGACACTCTCTTTCTCTAAAATCCTTATTGGTCAAGATTCTGGGAACGTCAGCCAGGGTGGTTTCAGGCTTGTAAACTAAGGTCAGCAAGGTGTTCCGAAGAATGTATTCCAGGCGTGGACCCCAGGAGTTACCGTAAAGTTTACTAAAAATAGAGACAATGCTGGAAGCGACCATCTCCCCATGAGCAGGAGTTTTGACAAACAATGGATTCATCCAGAAGGACTTACCCGGAACCGAAGGATCGAGATAGGCGACGTCATGAATGCGACTTTCCGGAATGTAGTCCAGGAGAACTTCGGCAGCGTCGCCGTGAGGATCGACAAAGGCGATACCTTCACCATGCTGGATGTCGTTTACCGCCATGCGACCGATGAGAGTAGATTTACCCGTGCCGGACTTACCTAGAATGTAAGTATGGCGAAGCCGATCAATCCCCTTTCTCATACCGAAGACGGCTAGATGATTTTTGTACTCTGTTTGGGCAAAAAAGTTGTAGAGATGTTGTTCACTGTCCAGGATGTTTTCGTCGACCGGTAAGTTGGTTGGAGCCTCCCCTTTGAGAGTCTTGCCCCAAGCAATACCCTTAATAGGAGCCAGTAAAATACCGGGGAGGTGAAAAAGAGCCGTAATCTCACCGTAGTTTAAATATTGATACTGATTGGAGTACTTAGCAGAACGATCGAGCATCATTTGTCGGAGTTTGGCGTCCGAACTTGGGTACTTGGGGTTTTTTAGAGTTAGGCTGTTACCTTCGGAAAGAGCGTAGGTGCCAAAAGCAGCGGCTATTTGAGATAGTAGCTGGTGAGAGGTATGGAGATTGGGAGTAATAGCGGCAAGTCGGATATCGCAGGCGAAAGATTGATAAATCAGCTTCCTTTCGATAAGGGCTTTTTGAGGGTGAGGGGAGGCTGGTTTGAGAGGGTCACTGTTGGGGATACCTTTATCTAAGACTCCTCGAATGGCTTTTTGCCAGTTTTGAGGAGCGGCAAAAAGACATATTTGGACCACGGCGGCTTGGCCAGCCGGGACGCGAGACAGACTGCCGAGAATGGAGGCCATCTGATCGACTTTATCGTCCAGAGTTGCGTTGAGGGGTAGGTGTGAGGGAGCAGTCAGGACAAGCTGACCAACAGCAGGCTGGCCGTGGCTCAGCCACTCGGGAAGATAGTCCTTCATAGTAGTGATGAGGGTGGTCGGGTATTGGGCGGCGATCTGGGAACGAACCAGGTGCTCGAGACGGTCTGGGCAGGCGATAACAAAAAAGGTGGTTTGGTTGAGGTTTACAATTTCCAGAGAGATAGTTTCAAAAGTACCCAACAGACGCTCCATAAAACCGGCTTTAAGTGATGACTTAAGCGAGCCCAAAAACTCAATCAGAGCAGCCTGACCAACCAAAGAATCCTTGGCGGGGCGAATCTGTAAAACAGAGTATTTGGGGGCAGCCATAGATTAAGTATATAAAAAAACTAAGCCGTGGACGGAGCAGAAAGAATACTTTGGCCGGGGCGACGAGCTTCGGTAGCGATGATTTTGACTTCGGAAAAAAGAACATTCTCGATGGTGAGGCCACTCTCTTTAAATAAATCATTCAATTCCTGCTTGAGCAGAGTCTCAATTTGAGATCGCCCTGAGCCTATCTCTTGGGAGTTATACTTACTAAAAGCGGCGGCAATCCGACTTCTAGAATAAGGGCGAATGACCTTGGAAACGAAGTTGTCGCCGATGTTTTCCCAAAGAAGAGGGGCATTGGCTTTGTCTAGACGGAAAAGAATGGATCCTTCGATGGAGATGGTGCGGTTGTCTTTGGTGGTGGCTATGACTGGCTCGTCCCCAAGAGTTTCTTTGACAGAGAGATCAAAGCCGTGCCTAATGGTGTATTCAAGAACCTGAGCGTTGAAAAGCTTGGCAATCTGCCAGAAGGGAATCTTGAGATGGAGACCTGGTCCCCAGACCCGCTTTAGAACCCCAGCCCCCCGATCGTAGACACAGGCCACATGTCCGGGTGGAACGGAGATAAAGAAGCCGCCAACGACTTCGTCGACCAGAAAAGAAACTACGAGTTTATCAAAATCAGCCATAGCTTGATTGATTATATCTTCTTTTGGGTGGAAGGAGTAGTCTCATTGACAGAGTTGTGCCTAAAGGAGTAAGTGAGGAAAAGAATTTGCTTGATAAGTCGAAGAATGATCCCAAATGCCAGTGAAGTAATGATAAAGACTTTCTTGCCGGCAGGCAGAAACATAAAGATAAGAAAGCTAAAAACAGGAAGGAAAATGACCAGTGATACAAAATCTTTGCGAGTAGGCTTGACGGGGGAAAAATAAAGGTGAAAAATCTCGCTTAGAGCAATCATGAGAGACTGAATCAAATTAAGAATGCTGTTGGTGTGAGAAAGATCGTAGAGACCCATAAAGACGAGATTGATGGGCCGGTGAACAGCGGGCATAAAGTCGTAGATTAGATGCATGTCGGCACCTTCCAATCCGGTGGTAAAGATCCGGTAGAGAATGAGAATGATCATAACTTGGATGGTGATAGTAAAAACTTCCGAGAAAATGGCTTTGGGACTTTGACGCATAATCTGGCGAATGGCTTCCTTTTGCCGGACAGGATCAGCGGCAAATTCTTTTTTGATTTGTTTGACTTTTTGGGAGACTTGGAACTTGTCTTCGTCTGATTGCTCGCCAATAAGATCAAAGGGCAAGAGAATTAATCGGACAGCGACGGCAAAAAGAATGACAGCCACACCCATGTCCGGAGAAGGTAAAATGAGTCCGGTAAACCAGTAAAGGCCTACCAGTATGTTGAAGAAGGGCTGGTAGATATAAAGGGTAAAGAAGTCCATAGATAAGTTATTATATGTTGTTTGTTCTTTTTAGGTAACGGTTTAGCTGGCCAGAAAAATCGGTGGTGTGGAGAAAGGCGGCGTGAGGATTGACGGTTTCGGTAGTTTTCTTGGGGTACATGTATATAAACTGAAAAACAAAAAAAATCAAATTAAAGGGGGCGAAGAGGAGTTGAATGATGGAGTGAGATTTCTCCACTCGTTTCACTCGGTCGGAATGACGACGGCTAGTTGGTAAGACTAGGGAGGTGTAGGCATTGGCAAGATACTTTTTGGTCCATAAGTTGGCTTGCAAAAAACGCTGGTAAGTATCTCCCCTATCCAGTAGAGGCTTTATTTGAAGAACTTCGTGGGCGGTATAAAGTGACCTTTTGGTAAGAGGGACGGCCAAGGAGAAGGTGTCTAGCCAAAGGTTGGGGCAGAAGGCATCAGGAGCGTGAGTGTGATCTTCTTGTGGGTGCCGGCGACGAAAGAAGAGCGAGATAAGAACAATAACTAAGGGTCGAACAAGCCAAAGGGTATGAGGTGCAGTAATAAAAAGTAGATCGATATCGTCATTCTTTTGGGCGTTGTTGGCGGCAACCGAACCGGTAAGGGCGACGAGCCTCAAACCAGGAAGATATTTCAATATCTTAAGTAGTTTTTGGGCATGAATAGTTTTTTGATTTGAGTGGTAAGTGGTTTGTGCTCGAAGACGCAGAACTGATGATGTGGACTGGTCCGGGAGAAAGGACTCTAATTTATGGTGAGAGACCAGGCGGGGGTAGATTAACCAACGATGTATCTCTGCCGGAAGGAGAGGAAAGCGAAAGAAAGAGGCATAAGAGATGGTGTGGGAAACGGCACGCTGAAGAGACATCTTAGGGTGTAGGAGAAGGAGTGGGGGCGGCGACAAGCCCGTACTCAGAAAGAACCTGAGCAAATCCCTGGCCAAGGGCTTCGACGACCTTGGGGGTTTCTTGGCGGGCAACGATACCGTTAACAGCGTCTTCCAGGTACTTGATCAAACGAGAATTGAGAGCGGTCGGAGAGTCTTGCGTCATAGAGGCAGTGTAAAAGCTTTTAGCGGAAGGAAGACTTAAGACAAAGGGAGCAATGACCGGATTTTTACTGGCGGTCTCAGCAACAATCTTGTTGGCTGGCGGCTGAGGAAAGCCTCGATCGGCGGTAGCAGCATCAAAAAGTATTTGTTGAGCTTCGGCTGAAGCCAAAAAACTAACAAATTTCCAGGCCTCTAGAGGATGCTCTGTATTTTTGGCTACCCCTTCAAACCAGATTGAGGCCCAGTTGACTGGATCGACGTCAGGGAGCTGAGGGACGGGAACTACTTGCCAGGAAAGGGAGGGATTGATGGCCTTAATATCTTTGGCCTTCCAGCTAGGAGCGATGATCATAGCCACCTTTTCGTTGGCAAAAGCAACGGTGGAAGGAGGCATGGTGTCGTCCCAGAGGGCGTGCTTGGTAACAAAATCGGTGTAGTAAGTGAGAGTAACTGCCACCTCGGGACCTTGAATGTCGGTGAGAGAGACTCCTGCTTGAAGCAGCATCAAGGAAACAATATCCGGCCAATTTTCAACATTGGTCGTATTTCCGAGAGCAGCACCAGCTCGAGTGAGTTTGCCGGTAACAGGATCTGCTTCTTTGACGGCTTTGGCAACAGTAAGGAGATCTTCCCAGGTTTTGGGGGGCTCAAGTTGTTTTTGCTGAAGCATAGCGGTGTTGATAAACAGACCGAGCCCTTCAGCCACCATAGGAGCGCCATATACTTGATTACTAGCCATTAACAGCTTACCAACAATAGGATAAAAGTTGGTAGTTAGCTCGGTGGCGGAGAAAGTGTTGGGAGGGGCCGGAAGTAGGTAAGTAGCAAATAAGGGCAGCCAGGTGGTGTGTAATCGAACAACGTCTGGCGGATTGGGGCTTCCTAGGGCAGTTCGGAGACGATCCTGATAGTCCTGAGACGACTGAAGTTGGTAATTAATTTTAATATTGGGGTTTTTAAGCTCAAAAGCGTCGATAACTGGCTGCATGACCGAAAGAGGCTCCCAAAGCCCAAAATAGCTCAGAGTGACGGCTGGAGAAGGAGAAACAGAAGTCGGAGAACTCTCTTTGCCTCCGGCAAAAATTCGAAAAAGAAGATAAGAGATTAGGCCAATGACCAGCAAACCGATACCGATAGGAAGTATTAGTCTGGCCAGTGAGGCCTTGATAATAGGAGGAGTAGCAGGAGAGGGCGGCTGATAGCCTGGGGGCGGCGGAGCGGCATCGGAAGGGGCTGACAAGGGGGGCATGCCCAAAGATGGAGAGGGCGCCGGTGGAGCTAGAGGTGAGGAGATCGGCCCCGAAGTAGAAGTGGAAGGTCCGGGAAGAGGAAATTGGTTGTCCATTGGTTATATAGTCAAGTTAAAATGTAAGAAGCACCGACGGTGTTATAGATAAAGTATAGCAAGAATGACAAAATTAAAATATATCCTAGGAGTAATCATAGTTCTCTGTCTCATGGCTCTGGCCATAATCACCGGTTATAGTTTGGCCTTTCGAAAATTAATTTATCCCAGAATAAAAATTGCCGGAATTGAAGTGACCGGGACGAATAAAGAAGAGGCACTGAGATTGGTGTCGACTTATTTCGAGACTAAGCCGAACCAAGTCGTACTGATGGCCGAGGGTAAAGAAGTTGCCAATTTAAATAGCATAAAAGTAGAATGGGATGATTTGTGGGCCGTCGACCAAGCTTTGGGTATAGGTCGGAGCGGTAATATTCTGACTAAGATCTCGGAACAAGTGAAGACTTTAGTCAATGGAGCGGAGATAACGGTACCGGTAAGGTTAGACAGAACAGAGCTTAGAGACCTGATCGAGGAACTGGCCGACAAAGAAGATCAGCAACCTGTTTGGCCGAAGCTCGTGAGAGAGGGCAAAGAAGTAAAAGTGATATTAGGAAAAAATGGGGTGGAAATCAAAAAAGATGATTTAACAACCGAAGTTCTAGCCAAACTGGCACTACCTGGACGACACGAGATTAAACTTCCAGAAATGATTGTGGATACAAGTATTAATAGCAAGACCGTGGCCGTAGCCATGGCGGCGCTTAATAAATGGGGGGACAAAAAACTGACCTTAAGATTTAGAGATTACCAAAAAACTCTGAGCTTTGACGAAATAATGACTCTTTTTGGCCTCACTAATGAAACAATTGACGTGATCCATTTTGAAACTATGGTAAATACCATTCGACCGGCAATTGAAGTGGAGCCAAGAGACGCGGTTTTCATTTTTGAAAACAATAAAGTGAACGAGTTTAAGCCCGAAGTGATTGGAGCGACGATTGACATTCCAAATTTTAAGGAAAAGCTGGCCGAAGCCCTTTTGGCGGGAGAAGAAAAAGAGCTTGAAATACCGACCATTCTCACGTATCCCAAGATTAGGACCGGGGATATCAATAATTTGGGAATTAAGGAACTAATAGGCTCCGGAAAGTCGACCTTTTTTCATTCGATTCCTGGTCGCGTATTCAATGTCAATCTAGCCGCCTCGAGAGTAAACTGGACTTTGGTAGCGCCGGGAGAAGAATTTTCTTTTGTGAACGCGGTGGGTGATATTTCCAAAGCCACCGGTTATCAAACGGCTTACATTATCAGCGCCGGGAGAACCGTGTTGGGCGACGGTGGCGGTGTTTGCCAGGTGTCGACAACGACTTTCCGAGCGGCTCTCGACGCCGGTTTACCAATCACGGAAAGAAAAGCACATGCTTATCGAGTCGGGTATTACGAACAGGATAGCCCTCCGGGGATTGATGCCACGGTCTACTACCCGACGGCCGATCTAAAATTCCTAAACGATACCGGAAACTACATTCTGATTCAAGAAGAAGTTGATACCAAAAAACTGGCCATGAAAGTCAATATTTATGGCACGAGTGATGGACGAAAATCCTCACTTTCGGCGCCAAGGATTTCCAATCAATCAGCTCCCCCTCCAACGATGTACATCGATGATCCAACTTTACCTCTGGGAACGACAAAGCAAGTTGATTGGTCGGCTTGGGGAGCGAAGGTGGTGTTCGATTATAAAGTCGTGAGAAACGGTGAAAGTATTTATGAGAAAACCTTCGTCAGTAATTATCAGCCTTGGCAGGCAATTTATCTCAAGGGGACGGGCGATTTGGCCGCTAGGTGAGATATAACTTTTATTGCCGGCTTGAAGATATATCTTTGTTTGAAATGGTTCTAGGACCGGTTGACCCTGGAAACTTTGTTCGATAGGCCTCATGTGTCTTCCAGTTTTCAGGAAAACCCGGATGATAATTACGTTTGTCTGAGGGCACTTCGTCTCTCTCCATTACCTCCTGCCAGCCTGTTAGGGGAAGTACCGGTAACATGCTCGAAATTTGACCCGATATAATTACACAATTGATCTTGATCCCTCTTTTCCTTGCAATATACAGTCTGTGCGCACCATCGACGACAACCGGAATTCCATTATAGGGAGATTCCTCCCAGACTTCTAGAATTGGTGGGCAGATAAGATTGTTTTCATCAATCTTTGCGATGCCTCGAAGATTGAAGATATTTATTCCTTGAGATGATAATTCTATGTCTAGGGCTTCAATAATATCCAAATGACTCCGTAACACATATTTTGCCGTCGGAAGTATCTTTTCAGGATCTATCAACTCCTGAGTGATGTCAGCATATTCATATGGTTTAGGCATACCATAGCGAATGAGTTTATCATCGGTATTTAGAAAAATTTTTTCATGTAGTAGCTCTCCCAACATAAAACTACCGTCAAGGTCATCGACATAGCGGTGTTTGATTATTTCGGCCATAAGGGAGATTTTATACCACAGAACGGTCATATAGTCATTGGGGTAGAGTAAAATTAGCCTTATGAAAGTGTTGGCCATAGAATCTACTTGCGATGAAACGGCGGCGGCGGTAGTAGAGAGCTTTGGATCTGGGGTGAGGGTTCTCAAAAATATAGTGGCCAGCTCGGTGGAGATGCACGAGAAATACGGCGGAATTGTGCCGGAGGTGGCGGCCAGAGAACAAGTCAAGAGTATTATTCCGGTGATTACCGAGGCCATGATAGGAGAAGAAATCGACGCGGTGGCGGTGAGTTACGGACCGGGGCTAATGGGAAGTTTGCTAATCGGTGTGGAGACCGCCAAGGTACTAGCCTGGGCTTGGAGAAAGCCACTTTGGCGAGTAAACCATATGGCGGCGCATGTGTTGGCGAATTGGATAGTTGGAGAAAGAACTCAAGAACTCAAGAACTCAAGAACTCAAGATATTGAAAATTTCTACGATATTCCCCATCTGCCGGCAGTGGGTCTCGTGGTAAGCGGAGGACACACAGACTTAATTCTGTTAGAAAGTCTAACGAACTGGACCTGGATTGGAGGGACAAGAGATGACGCAGCCGGAGAAGCTTTTGACAAGGCGGCCAGACTACTAGGACTACCCTACCCTGGTGGACCGGAAATGGATAAAGCGGCAAGTCAAGTGACCGATGAAGCTTGGAAAGCAAACAAGAATTTATTTAAATTACCGAGACCCCTGATCCATGACCCGGGGCTGGACTTGAGCTTTTCCGGTATCAAGGCCGCGGTGGCAAGGATGGTGGAAAGCAAAGAATTTAGGGAATGGTCCCGCCCTGGGCGGGAGACAGAGGAGGATGAAGAATTTACAAGATGCCTTGTTGCGAGAGAATTTAGTGAGGCAGTGACTGAGGTGCTGGTTAAGAAAACTTTGATGGCGGTCGAGAAGTTTAAGCCAAAAAGTGTCATTTTGGCCGGTGGGGTGGCGGCCAATAAAGGGCTTAGGGAAACCTTACGGGGTGAAGTGGAAAAAACTGGAGTTGGTTTTTTTGTGCCGGAGTTAAAGTACTGTGGTGATAATGCGGCCATGGTTGGGGCAGCAGCAATATTGCGGCCGGTAGAGTCAGGGCTAGATCTGAGACCCGAACCGAGCCTGGGGGTAGTTTAGGTCTTTATACGATAAAATAAGCTTAATGATGGATAAAAATTACGACCATAAATTATACGAGGAGGAGATTATTAAGCGATGGGAGGAGGCCGGTATCTTTAAGGCCAGAAATGACACAGCTAAAAAACCTTTTACCATTGTTCTGCCACCACCAAATGCCAGTGGGAAAATGCACACCGGAAACGTGCTGATGATCGCCATTGAAGATATTTTGATCAGGTGGCATAAAATGAAAGGTGAGGAAACTCTGTGGATTCCGGGAACTGATCATGCCGGTACGGAAACACAGATTACCTTCGAGAGAGAGCTAAAAAAACAGGGAAAATCGAGATTTAGCTATAACCGTCAAGATTTTTACGAAGAGGTGTGGAAATTTGTCCAAGCCAACAAAACTCTGGTTGAGGGACAGATTCGGCGAATGGGGGCGGGTGTAGACTGGTCAAGAAATAAATTTACCTTAGAGCCGGAAGTCGTCTCCTTGGTATGTAAGACATTTGAAAAACTTTACCAGGACGGACTTGTTTATCGTGGTGACTACATGGTTAATTACTGCCCAAAGTGCGGAACAACTTATGCTGATATCGAAATTAACCACATAGAAAGAGTAGATCCTTTGTACTACATAAAATATGGATCTCTAGTGGTGGCGACGGTAAGGCCGGAGACTAAATTTGGTGACACGGCGGTGGCGGTAAATCCAGCCGATACCCGATATAAGGACTGGATTGGAAGTGAAATTGAGGTTGAGGGTTTGAGTGGAAAATTTAAATTAAAAGTAATTGGAGATGAGTTCGTGGACCCTAAATTTGGAACCGGAGTGGTGAAGGTGACGCCGGCTCACGATCCAAATGACTATGAGATGGGCAAAAAACATAACTTGGCAACAGTAAATGTAATTGAACTAAACGGAAAATTGACAGAGGTGGCGGGGAAATATGCTGGCCTATCTGTTTTTACAGCTAGAAAACAAGTAGTTGATGACCTTAAGGCAAAAGGACTAATAGATAAGGTGGATGAACACTATTCTCACTCGGTAGCGGTTTGTAAGGCAGGTCATGATGTTGAGCCGACGATATTACCCAATTGGTTTGTAAAAATGGACTCTCTCCGGAAACCGGCTTTGGAGGCTGTTAAAGAAGGCCGGGTCAAAATATATCCAAAGTGGAGAACTCTGACCTATATCAGGTGGATGGAGAATATACATGACTGGGCTATCTCTAGACAAAATATTTGGGGTATTAGAATTCCTGTTTGGTACAGTTCAAAGGAGAACCCAAATCTGATCGTATCTTTTATAAATACTGATGGAACCGTGGTGAATGGACGACTGGCCGAATTACTCAGGAACTATACTTTGGAGGATATCAAGAAGGGCCTACAGGTCTTAATGGCGCCGGCAGAGTCAAAATATAAGATAAGTGTCGAGAAGCCTAGTGAGGATTGTTTACAAGAGACAGATACTTTTGACACCTGGTTTTCTTCCGGACAATGGCCACTGGCGATTCTTGGCTACCCGGAGTCGGAGGATTTTAAGTATTTTTATCCCACAAATGTGCTGGAGACCGGATGGGAAATTCTTAGCAAATGGGTTTCCAGAATGATGATGCTCGGAATTTATCTGACTGGAGAACCACCCTTTAAGAACGTCTATTTACACGGTATTGTTAGAGCTCTTGACGGACGAAAGATGAGTAAAAGCCTAGGCAATGTAATCAATCCAGAGGAATATATTGATGAATTTGGAGTTGACGCTCTACGTATGGGGCTGGTGGCCGGAACGGCGACAGGTAAGGACTTTTCTTTTCCACGAGATAGAATCGTGGGCTATAAAAAATTTGCTAATAAGCTGTGGAATGTGGCCAGATTTATTGAACCTGTGCTCGCCGCTAAACAGAGCTCAGACTCTTCAACCAATGAAGATGACCAGTGGATACTACATGAATTAGAGTTAGTGATAGAAAAAGTAGATTCTAGTCTTGAAAAGTATAGATTTGCTGAGGCAGCTGAAATCCTCTATGAATTTATTTGGCACAAATTGGCTGACGTATATCTAGAAAAAGTGAAGGATCGTCGAGAGGAAGCTTCACAGACACTGAGCAAGGCGCTAGATATTTGTCTAAGACTCTTGCACCCATTTATGCCGTTTGTAACCGAAGCAGTGTGGAAGGAGGTCTTTCCCGATGAAGGACTATTGATCTCACAAGAATGGCCAGAATCTAAATAGTTCCAGATGGATCCCCGCATTCGCGAAGATGACAGCTTTATTCTGTTTTGGGAGCTTCGGCGGGAGTTTCACCTTCGGTAGGCGCGTCCTCGGCAGCAGGAGTTTCACCCTCAACCTCGGCTTCAACCACCTCGGTCTCCAAAGGCTCTTCTTCTTTCTGGGGAGCTCCAATAGCCACGACTACTTTTTCTGGGTCGGTGACAATGGTGACCTCTGAGGAAACTTTGGCGTCTGAAACCTTGAAGTGGTCGCCGATGGCAGTCAGGGTAGAGATGTCAAAGACTAGATTCTCAGGGATATCGGTGGGTAGGGCCTCTACTTCAATTTCGTGAAGATTGACATCTAGGACGGCTAGACCGTCTTTGACCAACTGATTCTCACCGATAACTTCTACTGGAACATTGGCGCTGACCTTTTCTTTAAGATTTACTTGATGAAAATCAACATGTAGTCTTTGGCCAGTAACTGGATGATTGGTAAGAGCTTTGATTAGAGTAGGACGCTCCTGGTCTTCATTTTGGATTTTGAGCCAGATAAGACTGGTTTCCCCTGCCTCTTTGTAGACACGAGCAAAATCGACAGCGGTGACTTGAACGGCCTGGCTTTTGACAGTGTGGCCGAAGACGTTGGCGGGGACAATTCCTTGGCGACGGAGTTGTTTGACCTTACTACCAGTAAGGAGACGTTTTTCAGCTTTGAGGACAAATTTGTTCATGAATGGTATTGTAGCCGATTCGAAAGCCCTTCTCAACCTCTAGCGGCTTTTTGGCTCGAAAATAAGGCCAAAGGCGGAGGTTTGTGGGGGAAGTAGATACTGATAGCCTTGTGGGGTAGAAGTAGCCGGAGCGGTAATTAGAGTGGCTCTAGCTAGATCGGGGGTGTTAATTTGAAGTTGGACTTCCCCATCGCCAGGTAAGATACCTGGCTGACGATACTCAGTGAGAGAATAAGCAAAGGGTAAGGTGAGTCTTTGAGACAGAGGGGTACGGAAGCTAATTTGCAGGTGATTGTCAACATTAAAACGGAGATGAACGGGAATTTGGTATCTGATCAGTTGATTGTCAACTTGGCTTAGAACAGAGTTATGGGGAATATCTTGACCGTTTACTTGAATTTGCTCCAGGGTTGAGTTTGCTGGAGTGTAGATTTGAACAATCTCGTTTAGATCTCGATTTAGATTGGAGGTAGCACCGATAAAAATATAATCAACGAGATACTGGTGAAGAATATCGGTCTCGGAGAACGATATCTGATGGGTTATCTTTTTCTTGAGATCTGACCCTACAGGAACGAGGGAAAAATTTGATTCGTTGAAGTAAGTAGTTTGCGAGATACAGTTGGCCACACTAGCCACAGCGACGTGGCAGGTATGAGGATAAACCCCGCCAGAGTAGGATTGGTCGACGATGACTTTCTCAATACTATGATCAGCGGTCCAGAACAGAATTTGATTTTCTAGTGACTGTTTGGCAATTACTCGACCTAGTGTAGCTAAGGAAAGCTGGTGACCAACCACTTGGTCTAGATAATGATTTATTAATTGAAGGTAGAGTGGGCTGGGTGAGGCTGCTTTTAGCTCATTTCTAAAGATCTCTTTGGTAATTGGCTGACCGTTTAAGATATCTCCTTGCTTTTCCTGGAGAATTTCGGCGATAAGGCTGTCGTTAACCGCTACGATAACGTCTGGTCTGAACTTTAGTGACTCCTCGAGTATGGTGGCGAAGTTTGGAGCAGTAACAGTAAAGTCTGGGTTGTAGTTTAGGTCTCTAGTTTGCCACTTGTCTGAGCCGGTATAGAGATTGATAAGTGGCGGAGCGAGGGGAGACTTGGCAAGCAGAGAGTCTATTTCGGAACTAGTATATAGATGGCGAGAAACAACTCGTCCATGATCAAGAACCAGAGCCAGTAGATAGTCTACCGCTCCGCCAGTACTTCTTATTTCGCCACTATTTTGAAAGAGAAAGACAATGTTTTTGTAGCTGTCCCCTGCTAGAAAGGCCGGTATCAGCTCGACTGATTTAATGAGCTGAGGAATTTGTTGTTCAAGAAGTGAGATGTTTTGAAACTCGGAATTCTCCTGGAGTTTTTTGGCTAGTATGTCGGGTAGGCGGCCGCCCTTGGTTAACAAACGAATTTGAATGAGATTTTCGTATATTTGACTGAGGTTGGAACCAAGAGCTAAACTAGCGTCGGCATAGTCTAGGGTTAGATTTTCTTGACCAATGGAGTAATAAATTTTTTCTGATAGAAGGTAGGTTTGTTGGAGATTTCCCAGGCTTGATTGAGTGTAATGCAAAAAGGCAAATAGATTATGATTTTTTTCATGAAAGGCCGGAGCCAGAGCCGAAAATATGGGAGAGACCAGCGCATAGGTTGACTCCCCTACTTTTGTTAGTAGTACTGATTTTTTTAGCTGTTTGACGGAGTCGGTTATTTTTTCGTTGCGAGTCAGAACCATGGATTTTTCAAGGCTAAGGAGCGAACCAAAAGTAAAACCAAGATAGCAAACGCTTAGAATAAAATAGATAGCGGTGACGACAAGGAGAGTTGTTTCCACCGTTCTTTTGAGGAGCTCTTTGGACGTCTCGACTATTTTTTTTTCCTTTTTGTTTGAGTTAAGAAACTTCTTTAGAAGGAGAATAATTTGTTTTGTTTTTTGAAGTACCGGAATGGACCGCTTTTTCGCACTCACCTCCTCCTGATGTAGTCTGGACAGCAGGAGTGAGTGGTCTTCAGCCAGACGGATAATCGCTGATTTTAGCTCAAGTGTAAAGTCGACCACGGGTTCCCAATTTAGACTGGCTCGCGACTGATTTCCCAGCGTGCTAAGGTCCGACCCCATGTCGTTGGTGCCGGTGGTTTCGATGTCGAAGCCATCGCGAGAGTCGTCTAGACTTTTTTGAATTAGATAGGCCAGGTCGAGATCTCTGAGGCCGTCCCCAATCAGCCAAAACTCCTTGCCAGCAGTACCGGATAGAAACATGGTTTTTTGCAGTCCAGTAAGTAAATCTTCGTAGCTTAGTGGGTAGATTAGGTTTTCTCCCTTGCTAGATACCTGGGTTTTTTTATCCACTAAGCTACTTAGAATGTGTTTTTCTAGCCAGACACCGGAGTCCAGAAGGTGACCGTGATAGAGATCTTTAGTGATAACCAAACGATGAATAGGATTAGTGGCGGCGAGCTGCTGTAGTAGCTGGGAGAAGTAGATGTTTTTCTCCGAGTCTAATCTTTGTCCGTGAGCAAGAACCACGGTCAATCTTTGCTTTTGCAGACGACAGTCTTCATAAATCTCAATTACTTTTTGAGTAATATCACCGAGATATTGATCTAAGTCGATGACTATGATGACATACGGGTAGCCGGAGCTCTTTTTGTATTCCAGATATTTGAGAGTGTGAGGGTTGGAGGGATTAAGAAAAACTTTTTTTAGTAAGGGGTTGTTACTCCAAATTCCGATTTTTGCAACCACAGTAGACATACTTTTAGTATAGCTGATGGAGGTTTTGGTCTTTTGCTCGTGATCTGTTCTTACGTTTTTGATGTTTGGTTTTGAGTTCAGTTTATTTTTTTTGTTAGGCTAATAGTATGACTTTTCTTGTAAGTACGTTCTCCATGTGAAAATTTAATCTCAGGTGTAATTAGAGTTATCCACACAATATTTGAACGCAAAAACGTCCAGTCAATTATTTACTAATCCGTGAAAATTTTCCTTTGGAGTTATTTTATGGATTTCCGCGGAGGGCGGAAGGGCCAGACTATTGCTTGTCGAGGGCTTCGTTTACCAATCTGTCGGCTTCTTTATTTTTATCTCTTAGGACGTTGATGAAGGACATTAATTTTATCTGACCAGTCTGTCGAAGACTTTGGCTAAGATCAACAATTTGTTTTCTGAGTAGCTGTAAGTGTGGCTGTTTTACTTTATAGGTGCCAGTGATCTGCTTGACGATTAGCTCTGAGTCTAGAGTAAAGCGAATTTTTTCGGCTGATATTTTTTCTGACTCGATGGTTTGTAGAGCCCGAAGAACGGCAGTGTACTCGGCGACATTGTTGGTAGTGGCGCCAATTTTTTCGGAGAGGGCAAAGACTTGCTGGCCGTTGGTGCGAGCCAGAACGCCAATGGCCGCTGGTCCGGGATTACCTCGAGAGCCACCGTCGGTATTGATTTCGAGAAGGTCGATGATTTTGGACATAGGCCTATCCTACAACAAAATGGCGCTGGCGAGAAGAAGAATTAGCTTGTTTTGGGATAAGGTCCACCAGTAGTGATCAAAGGTGCCGGTGATAGTTATTAGAGCCAGAAGGCCAGCAAAACGGGGCTTGGACAGTAGTTTTAACTGAAAATGAGCAAGCCAGCCAAGAAGCAGACTACCCAGTAGGCCAATCTCGCTTAGGGCAAGAAGAAATATGTTGTGTACTGGCTGAAGCTTGGAGGGCAAAAGAAACGAGCCAGGAAGTAGCCCGGCCAGAGCGGGTATAAAGCCACCAAGCCCGACACCGAGGAGAGGCCTACGAAGAATCATTTTTCTGAGAGGATTTAGGAAAAAGAGGCGGTCGGAAATAAAGGAGGGTGAGTGAGCTAGTGTGGGTAGAAATAATTGTGATAGAGAGAGGGTGGTAAAAATAATGAGAAGAAGGTGAGGCCTAAGATTAAAGATAACGACCAAGAGGAAGGCCAGAAGAGCTCCTTTGGAGAAGGTCAGTAAAAGCCCAACGAAGATGGCGACTCTCTGCCACAGCGGCGAGTGGTGAAGATGAAAGAGATAGTAAATGATCAGGAGATAGCCCGCCAAGGAGTTGGGGTGAGAAAAGGTTGATTGCGGACGAACCAGATCTAGACCAAAAAGAAACAGTCGCCCCAGCCCCGAAGTAGAGGAGGTAAAGGCTCTTTCACCAAACCAGTAGGGGAGACCCCCCAGAGATGATTGATGATAAAGCTGAAAAATTTCTAGACAGATAACCAAGGAGGTAGAGAGAAGTAGGAGGTTTTTGATCTGAGACCAGGTAATTTTTTGAAGCCTAAGCGAGAGAAAAAAGACCAAGTAAAAAAGAAAACGACCCCACCAAAAGAGAGTGTTGTGAGGGGAGCTTGAAAGGACGGTATTAAGGCCAATAAACAAAACCAGGATAACAAGGGGGCGAAGATGTCTTTTTAACCAAGACAGGATGGAAGGGATTCTGGACACAAGATAGAGAAGAATCAGCAGATCGGTGAGGTAGAGAGTGGGAGAGAGATAGTCAACTCTCAGGCCAGCCGCTCGCGAGAAGTCTGGCCAGAAATGAAGGCCCAACTGAGTGGGCAGAAAAAAAACGATTAATTGGAGAAGGATAGAGGATAACACTAAACGAATTGTATCAGTCTACGGGTGGAGCGAGATTGCCACGTTTTATTCACTAGTGGGAATGATAACCATCTGGCGAAGAGGCGGCTCGCCGCGAGATTCGGTACGAACCCCTTTGTAGGTTTCCAAAAAGAGATGGATCAGGCGACGCTCGTAGGAACTGAGGTTGGGAAGAATAATTTCTTTTTGAAGAGAGACACTGCGATCGGCGGCATTTTGAGCCAACTCCTTTAGGGTGTCTTCGCGACGCTCTTGATAGTCGTTCACGTTCAGATGAAGCTTGGGCCAGAGACCAAAGCGCTGATAAATTATCAAAGAAAAGATCATCCGCAAAGAAGCTAGACCTTCACCATGGTGACCAACAAAAATGCCCGCCGATTCCGCCGGAGGAGTAATTAAAATGTTGACATTTTCTTCATCGGCAATTTCGATCTTGATTTCCTGGTCGCTAAGAGACAGCTGGGTCAGGATGTTGGAGAGAATTTCACTAACTTTGGCTTGATCCATGATATTTATTGTTTGATAATCTTAAGCTTAAGGAGGACGGGTTTGAGTCCGCCCAGACCGGAGAAGTAGTACTGCTGGATAACGGAAAAGACGGTGGAGATGACCCAGTAAAGAACTAGGCCTGATTGAAACTTGAGAGAAATAACCACGGTCATGAGAGGCATCATATAGAGCATCTGCTGTTGCATGCTGGTGGCCATTTCCAGACTGCCTTCTTCTTTTTTCTTTTCGACTTTCTTTTTGGGATTCTGAACATGAGATTCGACACCGGCTTGCATCATAAGAGAAAAGATAAATTGAGAGACACCGGCTAGAACAGGCATGATATAGGTACTGTCTGGCTTGGTGAGGTCGAGATAAAGAAAGTGGGGATTAACCATAATGCCGCCAATTGAGGGTTGTTTGATGAAGTTTATGAAGACTTGGTAGAGAGAAATAAGGATGACGATCTGAACAATTTGAGGTAGACAGCCGGCGGCAGGATTGATACCTTTTTCTTTGTAAAGAGCCATCTGAGCCTTTTGGAGCTCGGCCTTGTCTTTGTACTTGTTTTTGAGCTTGTCCAGAGCTGGCTTTAGTTCCTGCATTTTTTTGGCGGACTTCATAGAAGGAACGACCAAGGGGATCAGGATTATTTTGGTTAGTAGGGTGATGGCTATAATGGGTAGCCCAAGATTGCCACCAAAAAGATGGTAGAAAAAGAGAAGAACTTGGTAGAGCAGGTTGTTTAGTGGAGCAAACATGTTGGTTCTAGGTTAATGGTTGTTAGTTCTTAGATTGTTGATTAGATATTTTAACCTAATTTTCTCGGTACCGGATCAAGACCTCCTCTGCTAAAAGGTTGACAGCGAAGAAAGCGACCAAGAGAGAGTTTGGTCCCGACAATAATACCATATCGGCGATATGACTCCTTGGCATACTCTGAGCAGGTGGGGGAGAAGCGGCAGGCGAAGGAATTGCCAAAGATGGCATGGCCCAAGGCGTGATAGTAGGGGGAGACGTAT
>Ga0172379_10001114_pt1 | contig 57554 bp, 52 predicted proteins | sample GrowelOW334metaG_FD_119756 | JGI IMG/M metagenome (GOLD analysis project Ga0172379, IMG submission 119756) | Groundwater microbial communities from an aquifer near a municipal landfill in Southern Ontario, Canada - Groundwater well OW334 metaG | ecosystem: Environmental > Aquatic > Deep... | reverse complement strand
GGGAAAAACACCAAGAGTACCATTATTTCCAAAGGCATTTCAGCCAAACAAGCTAGCAACACCTATCGCGGCATGGTAAAGGTTGGCTCAAAAGCCCAAAATGCGCGCAATTATTCACAATGCGACTCACTGCTTTTAGGGGACAAATGCGCCGCAAACACTTTTCCTGTAATTAGCGTAAAAAACAAGACAGCAAAAGTAGAACATGAGGCTTCCACCTCTAAAATCAGCATTGAACAAATGTTTTACTGCAAACAACGCGGACTCAATGAGGAAGACGCCATCGCCATGATTGTAAATGGCTTTTGCCGCACTGTATTCCAAGAATTGCCGCTAGAATTTGCCGTGGAAGCGCACAAATTAATTCGCGTAAACTTAGAAAATAATGCGTAAGCAGGTACATACAATGAAAAGTTCTGCAATGTTAAAAATTGAAAATCTCAAAGTTAAGGTTGTTGATAAGGAAGTGCTGCATGGCATTCACTTACAGATAAATCCTGGTGAAGTACATGCCATAATGGGGCCCAATGGATCTGGCAAAAGCACTCTTGCCAATGTCATTGCTGGCCGCGAAGATTGCCAAATATTAGGTGGAAAAATAGAGTTCTGCGGAAAAAATTTACTGAAAATGAACGTGGAAGAGCGCGCTTTAGCTGGCATTTTCTTAGGACTACAAAATCCTGTTGAGATTCCCGGCGTTAACAATATGTATTTCTTACGCGCTGCAGTAAATAGTAAGCGTAAACAAAATGGCCTAAATGAAGTAGACGTAATGGATTTTATGGATATAGCAAAAGAAAAAATGGCTATTTTGGGATTAAAAGAAAGCTTTTTACAGCGCGCCGTTAATGAAGGATTTTCTGGCGGAGAAAAGAAACGTAATGAAATATTGCAGATGTTACTTTTAGAACCGAAACTGACAATCCTCGATGAAATAGATTCTGGCCTAGATGTAGACGCCCTACAAGAGGTGGCTCGCGGAGTAAATACCTTACGCTCACCCAAACGCTCCATGTTATTAGTCACTCATTATCAGCGTTTACTGGATTATATTGCCCCAGATTATGTGCATATTTTAGCGGATGGCAAAATTGTAAAATCAGGCGGGCCTGAGCTGGCTTTGCAGATAGAAAAAGAAGGCTATAATTGGCTCGGCTCCAAAGATCATTCTGACGAGGCCTGGGAATGACCAAGCCAGTTACAAACAAGGCAGTATTATCCCATTTAAAAAAACATCCGCTCCAAGATAGTACGGCTGCACGTTTGGTGTTTTTGAATGGTTGCTACGCTCCTAAGCTTTCCAATATTAGCTCGCTGCCAAAAGGCTTGTGCTTCTTAAGCTACAAAGAAGCTATTAAAAAACATACCAAAATGGCAAAAAATGGCGTATTTTGTTATTTACCAAAAGGAACAGTCGTTTGCAAACCGTTACACCTTTTGTTTTTAACCACAGAAAACCGCAAGACTCAGCTACAAAATTTTCTCGTCCTCGATTCAAACAGTCAGGCTTGTATTTACGAAGAGCACACCAGTTTGCTTTCCACCACAATTCAAGAAACAGAAATTATCGCTAGCTTTATCGTCGGCGATAACGCCAAATTAGACTATATAAAACTGCATCACGGATCTTCTAAAGATCAATATAAAGGTGAAACACATGTAACTGCTTTGGCTAACAGCCAAGCAAAAATACAGCACTTATTTTTGGACGGTGGAAAAATAGAGGAAAAGTTACACATTGTTCTGGAAGGCGAGCAGGCTGAATCTTCTGTCCAAAGCATGTCTTGGCTAAACGGGAAAAGATACGCTAATTTTGATGTAGAAATTGAGCATAAAATCGCAAAGACGGTGAGCCAAACTTTGTATAAAAGCATTGCCAATGATCAAGCACATAGCTCCTTCCGAGGTAAAATTTTCATTGCCAAAAACGCAATGGGATGCGAAGGATTGCTAAAAAATCATAATTTATTACTATCAAATAAAGCCCAAATTGATACGCTACCAGAACTAGAAATTTACAACGACGATGTTAAGTGTAGCCATGGTTCAACCGTTGGGGACTTAGATGAACAAGCTTTGTTTTACCTAGCTTCACGCGGAATCGCCAAACAAGACGCTCGCGCCATGTTGCTGTATGCGTTTTTGGAAGAAATCGTAGACAAAATTGATCAGAAAATAATTAAAGAATATCTAAAAAAATTGTTGAGAGGAAAGTTACAAGAAATAATATTTTTATAAGTTTTTGATTTATAAAGAAAAGCCGTAGACATGTTTTTATGAAATTATTAAATATGAACACATTAAATCTAAAAAAAATCCGCTCCGACTTTCCTATTCTGCAGAAATTAGTACGCAGCAAACCGCTCATTTACTTAAACAATGCCGCGACAACACAAAAACCGCAAGGGGTTTTAGATGCCATGCTGCATTATTATGCACATATCAACGCCAATACACAGCGCGGTCTTGACAGCTTGACAGCCGAAGGAGAAAGCGCTTACCTTCAAGCGCGCGAAAAAGTGCAGCAATTCATCAATGCTGAAGAGAACTCTGAAATAATTTTCACTAAAGGAACCACGGAATCTATCAACCTAGTTGCTCAGAGCTTTGGTCACACTTTTTTAAAAGCTGGCGATGAAGTTTTACTAAGCGTAATGGAACACCATGCCAATATTGTTCCTTGGCAAATTTTAAAAGAACAACTCGGTATCAAAATTAACTTTATAGATGTGGATGAAGAAGGTAATTTAGATTTTGCATATTTCACCAAAAAGATCGCTAAGAACCCAAAGATTCTAGCTATCACACACGTTTCCAATGTTTTAGGCACAATCAATCCAATCAAAAAAATAGTTAAAATCGCGCACGCCTCCGATGTACCGGTTTTATTAGACGGCGCACAAGCCATTGCGCATCTTCCTGTGGATGTACAAGATTTAGATTGCGATTTTTACGCATTTTCTGGACATAAAATCTACGCTCCGACTGGCATTGGCGTACTTTATGGCAAGCGTAAATGGCTGCAGCAAATGCAGCCTTACCAAGGCGGCGGCGGCATGATTCAATCTGTATCGTTGAATGGCTTCACCTGTGCTGAATTGCCGGAAAAATTTGAAGCAGGAACACAGAACATCGCTAACGCCATCGCTTTAGGCACAGCGTTAGATTACCTGCAAAAACTGGATCTTACTTTGATAGAAAAGCACGAACAAAATCTGCTAAAATACCTAACTGAAGCTTTGGTTGATATGCAAGGTGTACGCATTTTGGGAACCGCTAAAGAAAAGACTGCTGTGGTTTCTTTTGTTTTAGAAAATGCACACCCACATGACGTAGCAACAATTTTGGAGCGCGATGGCATATCAGTACGCGCCGGGCATCACTGCGCCATGCCGCTTTTAGAAAGATATAAACTGCCAGCTGTAACACGTATTTCATTAGGTCTATATAATACTAAAGAAGAAATTGATGTTTTGCTAAAAAGTATAGAAAAAGTTCAAAGGTTTTTTAAGCATGGATGATTTACAAAATCTCTATCAAGAAGTGATAATCGATCACAGCCAGCATCCGCGCAACTTTCGCGTATGCCAAGATGCTAATCACAAGCGCGAAGGCTATAACCCCTTATGCGGTGACCGTTTAACTTTATATGTTAAAGAAAAAAACGGTGTAGTCGAAGATATAAGTTTTCAGGGCTCAGGATGTGCAATTTTTATGGCATCCTCTTCTATGCTAACTGAAATGCTGCGCGGCAAAACGCTTGCTGAAATAAAACCACTCTACAATGCTTTTCACGGCCTGGTTACTTCTGGAGATCAAAGCAAATTACCCAAAGAAGCCAAGAAATTAGCTGTATTTGCTGGAGTTTCTGAATTCCCTATGCGCGTAAAGTGTGCCATTTTACCATGGCATACATTAAAAGCTGCCTTAACGACTAAAAACGAGGATAATAGTAAAAAAATTGGGAGCAATGTATGAACATAGATTTCCTAGATTTCGAACAACCCATAGCGGAGTTAGAAGCAAAAATCGAAGAACTACGCTATGTAACAACTGATTCGGATGTTAACATCAGTGAAGAAATCGAACGCTTAAAAGAAAAAAGTCGCGGACTCACCAAGTCTATATTTTCCTCTTTGACGTCCATGCAAATTGTAAAATTAGCGCGCCATGTCCAGCGCCCTCACGCTCTGGATTATATAGAAAAAATTTTTACTGAATTTGATGAACTATTTGGCGACCGACACACGGCTAAAGGCTCCGCCATTATCGGCGGTATAGCCAGACTGAATGACAAACCGGTCATGGTGATAGGTCAACAAAAGGGACGGAACACTAAAGAAAATCTAGAACGTAATTTTGCTATGGCGCAACCAGAAGAATATCGCAAAGCTCTTCGCTTAATGGAAATGGCGGAAAAATTCCATCTCCCCATTTTAACTTTTATCGACACTCCCGGAGCCTACCCGGGTATTGCTGCGGAAGAACACAATCAGAGCGAAGCCATTTCTAGAAATTTACTCGTAATGTCGCGCCTCAAAACCCCCATTATTTGCACAGTTATTGGCGAAGGCGGTTCTGGCGGCGCATTAGCTTTAGGTGTTGGCGATAAATTACTTATGTTGCAATACAGCATTTATGCAACAATTTCACCGGAAGGTTGCGCTTCTATTTTATGGCGCAGCGCAGAAAAAAGTTTAGAAGCCGCTGAGGCTATGCGAGTTACTGCCAGCGAACTTCTGAAATTACGCTTAATCGATCAAATCGTACCAGAACCTCTGGGCGGCGCACATCGCGACCCTGACACGGCAGCACAAAATCTTAAAAAAATACTCAGCGATAATCTAATGCTTTTAGAACAACTTTCTCCAGCTGAGTTAGTAACGAAACGTTATGAACGCTTGCTAGCTTACGGAAGGACTTAATAATTTTACTATCTTGCAAGTTTCATGTATAATTGAAATTACTAAATTTTTATCAAAAGTTTCATTTATGATTGAAAGTTACATAAAACGTGATATTTACCTGCAAAAAATTGAACCATTTATCGACAAAGATATTATAAAAATCCTTGTTGGACAGCGGCGGGCTGGTAAAAGTTACATCCTATATCAAATTATGGATACTTTGCTAAACAAAGGCGTATCCCAAAAAAATATAATTTATATAAACAAAGAATTGATTAATTTTGATGCAATTCAAACTTATAAACATCTAGTTGACTACATTGAACAAAAAACAACAAATAAAAAGAAGGTCTTCTTATTTATCGATGAAATCCAGGAAATTACTGCTTTTCAGAAGGCTTTAGCCCACCTACAAGCCACTAAGCGCTACGATATTTATTGCACTGGAAGTAACTCAACCATGTTGTCTAGCGAGTTAGCTACACACATCAGTGGCCGTTATATCGAAATAAATGTATATCCTCTGTCTTATAAAGAATTTTTAATATTTCATAAATTAACAAACAGCACAGATGCTTTTTCAAAATATATTCGTTATGGAGGGTTGCCTTTTTTAATAAATTTGCAGTTAGAGGACCACCTTGTATATGAATATTTGCGCAACCTTTATAACACTATTCTTTTAAAGGACATTGTAGCCAGACACCAAATTCGCAATATTCATTTTTTAGAAAGATTGATCGAATATATAGCCGATAATATTGGTAGTTTAGTGTCAGCTAAAAAAATAAGTGATTTTCTGAAATCACAAAAAACGGATATATCCCCTCAAGTCGTTCTGAATTATTTACATTTTCTTGTAGATAGCTATTTTGTATTTCGTATATCTCGTTTTGATATTAATGGGAAAAAAGTATTTGCTATTGGAGAAAAATATTACTTCTCTGACCTAGGACTACGCCATATGTTATTAGGATACAAACAAATGGATATTAGTAAAATTTTAGAAAACCTAGTATTACAACAGTTGCTTATTTCAGGATATAACGTACACATAGGAAATCTATACAACAAAGAAATCGATTTCGTTGCCGAAAAAAACGGCGAAAAAATTTATATTCAAGTTGCTTATATACTAACATCTCAAGACACTATTGATCGTGAATTCGGTAATTTATTAAAGATCAAAGATAATTATCCTAAAATTGTTATATCTATGGACGAAAACGCACAGGGCAATTATCAAGGTATTCAGCACATAAATATAATGGATTTTTTATACAACACTCCTTTTCTAAAATAACATCCTGGGGTTAAAGTCATGTCTAATTTACAAGCAATAAAAATTACAGATCGTGTTTATTGGGTTGGTGCTATCGATTGGGCTCTGCGCGACTTTCACGGCTATCACACATCAAAAGGCTCAACTTATAATGCTTATCTAATTTTGGGCGAAGAACCAATTTTAGTGGATACAGTAAAAGGACCGTTTGTATCTGAAATGATCGAGCGTATAAAATCGGTTATACCTTTAGAAAAAATTCAATACATAATTTCTAATCACGCCGAGATGGATCATTCTTCTGGTTTACCTGAAATGATTCAGCTTGCATCCCCCAAGAAAATATTTACCTCACAAGCTGGCGTTCAGGCTTTACGCGACCATTTCCACCAGCTTCCAGATATTCTATGCAAAGTTGCCAATGGCGAAACGTTAACTCTAGGAAACACTAACCTTAAATTCATCGCAACCAAAATGCTGCATTGGCCAGAAAGTATGTTTACCTATTTTGCGGATGAAGGTGTCCTTTTCAGCCAAGATGCCTTTGGCATGCATCTTGCAACTCAAGAAATCTTTGCTGAACATAATGACCCAGCTACTTTGTATCGCGAAGCTGGTACTTATTTTGCGAATATTTTATTACCTTACAGTCCCTTGGTTTTACAACTATTTAAAAACATAGAAGCTTTGAATCTGAGTATTCAACTAGTTGCACCTGTACATGGTCCAATTTGGCGCAAAACAGAAGATATTCAAAAGATATTCTCCTGGTGGAAAAAATGGGCCGAACAAAAGATTTATCCTAAAGTCGTAATTGCCTATGATACTATGTGGCAAAGCACAGCCAAGATGGCTATAGCGATAGCTGATGGCGTAATACAAGAACCAGGCATTACTCCGCTAGTCATGCCTCTTTCTAGCAATGAACGAAGCTCTGTCGCTTTTGAACTTTTAGAAGCGGGGGCGCTATTATTAGGCAGCCCAACCCTCAACCAACAAACTCTACCGAGTATCGCTGATTTAATATGCTATCTAAAAGGTTTAAAGCGCAAAAATTTATTTGGCCAATGTTTTGGTTCATATGGATGGGGTGCGGAATCTATTACTATTCTAAAAGAAGAAATGCAAAAAATGTTCATAACACTAATCGATGATCCCATAAAAGCTAGATACGTACCTACTTCCGATGTATTGAGCACGTGCTCAATCTTGGGCAAAAAAATTGCCAAGCTCATAAAAACAAAAATTTAAACAAAATAAATAGGAGAAATTTTTATGCGTTATGTTTGTGTAGTTTGTGGCTACGTTTATGATGAAGCAACTGGCGATCCAGACTCAGGGATCGCAACTGGCACTAAGTTCGCTGACATTCCAGAAACTTGGGTTTGCCCAGTGTGCGGGGTTGGAAAAAGCGAATTCACCCCAGAACAGAAATAACCTCTGATAGCAGATGAGCATTATTCAACAAGCAGTAGAAATCCTAAAAAGCGGTGGAATAATCGCCTATCCGACCGAGGCTGTGTTTGGCCTCGGCTGCGATCCATGGCGCGAAGATTCTGTACTTAAATTATTAAAACTAAAAAATCGTTCTGTAGACAAAGGCTTAATTTTAATAAGCGATAGTTGGGATAAACTAGAACATCTAGTTGAACCAATTGAAAAAAGTCGCTTAGAAAAAGTTTTAAAAACTTGGCCCGGACCTTACACTTGGATCTTCCCAGCGCGCCTAGACTTAGTTCCTACCTGGATTCGCGGATCTCGCAAAACCGTTGCCTTACGCGTTACAGCTCATCCAATAGCAAGCAAGTTATGCCAAACGTTTGGAAAACCGATTGTATCAACCAGCGCAAATCGCGAAGGAGAATTACCAGCGCTTTCTGCTGTAGAAGTTCAAAAAATCTTCCCAACTGGCATAGATTATATCTTTGAAGGAGCTGTCGGAAATTTAGATAAACCAACCACGATCATGGATGCTCTAACAGAGAATGTTGTTAGAACATGAAAATTGTGGTTCAATCAGTACCATACGTTAACTATGACCATTCTTGAATAAGATAATGAAAAACTTTATTCTGTGAGAGCTAAATGACCATTAACAAGCAACAACAAAACTTAAAGCAACCTACAGGAGCATTACAAAAAAATCGGCTCGCTTATATTGATAATATAAAAGCACTGGTAATTATTTTAGTAATTGTTGTGCATGTAGCAGTAACTTACAGCGGCATGGGTTTTTGGTTCTACATGGAGCCTAAAACTTTAAATAGCGCCTCTCATTATTTCTTTTCATTTATTCTGATGTTTAATCAAGCTTATATCTTATCTCTATTTTTTTTGATTGCAGCTTATTTCATTCCACGTTCCTTGGATAAAAAAGGAGCAAAGAAATTTATCCAAGATAGATTATTTCGATTGGGTATTCCCACGATCATCTTCATGTTTATAGTTTTTCCTGGTGTATTCAAAATGGGGAATCCTGACATTAATTTATTTGAATTTTACAAAAGTGGTATAACCTCTTTTGGTTTTCTCTCGTGGCAAGGTCCAATGTGGTTTGCATTAACTTTATTAATGTTCTCACTGATCTATGTTCCTTTTAATAATCTATTTATCAAATTAGCTAATAAATGCTCATTTACCATAAATATCAAAAATGTATTTGGACTAATTGCGATTATTACCATTTCGGCGTTTACGATTAGATTATTTTATCCAATAGGAACATTGGTTGTCGGTTTACAGTTCTGTTTTTTTGCAGCTTATATTTTCATGTTTTTAATAGGGATTCTTGCTTATCGAAAAAATATTCTTGAAAAGATGAGCTACACAATAGCGAAAAAATGGTTTATTACAGCTGTCGTGTTTGGAATTTCATTCTGGATGATACTTATGTCCTTTGGAACGAGGAGATTGTTTGCAGGTGGCTGGAACTTTTCTGCTTTAGGTTACGCGCTCTGGGAAAGTTTTTTCTGTGTTGCAATCATTATTGGATTAATCGGTATTTTTAAAAAATGGTTTAATACCCAAAACTCTTTGCAAAAATTTTTATCTGACAACGCTTTTGGTGTTTATGTTTTTCATCCAGTAGTAGTTGTGGCTACATCAGTTTTACTTAAAAACATAAATATCTATCCCATATTAAAATTTATCGTGGTTGTTTTAATAACTGTCCCACTTAGTTTTATTTTTGCTGCCATGATAAGGAAGGTTAGAATATTGCAAAAGCTCTTTTCTTAGCAATATCCTTTCACCCTACAAGAACCTAGGACAGGATTTTATTTTAGAAAGATCCGGAAACATGTCTACGGTTTTTCCTTATTTTTCAACAAGTTAGAATTTCAAGTTCATTTTTGCGAAAATTTTCGGACACCTTGCTCCGTCGCAAGCAATAAAACATCTGCTGGTCGCATGGCAAAAATACCATTACAGACCACACCAGAGATATTATTTAGCTCTTGTTCTAAACGGATGGGCTCGTTGATTTCTAAATTCCAAATATCCAAAATCACATTTTGATTATCTGTAACAAAGCCTGAGCGATACACTGGACTTCCACCCATTTTAACTAATTCTCGCGCTACATAGCTACGCGCCATTGGAATCACTTCGATCGGCAAAGGAAATTTACCTAAGTATGGAACTTGCTTGCTTGCATCGGCGATGCAAATAAATTTCCGAGACACACTAGCGATAATTTTCTCACGCGTCAACGCACCACCACCGCCTTTGATCATTTGTAAATGTGGATTGATTTCATCTGCGCCATCCACGTAAATAGACAAATCGCCTACTTCATTAAGATCAACAACTGGGATGGAAAATTTTCGTAAAAGTTTTTCAGTTGCTATAGAACTAGGAACAGCGCCTCGAACTTTGTCTTTCGATTGAGCAAGCATTTCGATGAAATACTTCACGGTTGATCCTGTGCCAACACCTAAAACTTCATCATATTTCACATATTCCATAGCTGCCAAAGCGGCAGCTTGTTTCATAGCTTCTTGGTTCATAATTATTTTATAAGTCTCATTTTATGCTGTAATGCGGGTATCAATTCATCTTGATCATATCGTGGCAAATCTTTTATCTCGCCACAAAGATTCATTTTTCTATGTTGTTCCTTGGTAAACACTCCTATAGGCGTTACTTGATTAGCTCCTAATTGTTGAACAATTTGGTCCACAGCCTTTGGCTTACAAACAATAAGTAAACTACCAGAAGCTAGCAACCCTAAAGGATTAAAATTAAATAATTGGCTAAACTGCTTTGTTTCTGGAAGTACTGATATTTTTTCACAATCAACCGCTAAACCGCATCCTGCAACGTCAGCTAATTCATGTAAAGCTGTAGCTATACCCCCTTCCGTAGGATCGTGCAACGCAATTAAATCTGGAATAGAAAAAAGCTTTTCTGCATACGGCCAAACACATATACCAGGATTCTGCAAAAAATTTTGTATCTTAGTTATATTATCAACGCCCAATATTGGCAATAACTCTGCAGCCCTTTCTTGAGCAAGTAAGGCTGTCCCCTCAACAGCTACAGCTTGGCACAAAAGTATTTGATCACCTGGTGAAACATTGCGCGCATCTAATAATTCGTCACGCACAGCCTCACCAATAATTTGTCCAACTAAAATCGGAACATGCACGGCTTTAGTAACTTCGACATGTCCACCTACAGAAGTTATTCCATAGCGTTGCAACTCTCGCGCTAGTTCCGTCCAAATATTTTCAACAGATTCCGCGTCGCTAGCACCATAAGGCAAAAGCAATACACCAGAATACCAACGCGGCTTGCAGCCAAGACATGCAATATCATTCACATTAACAGCGACACTGTAAGATGCTATATGATTAGTAGCAAATGTGATTGGATCAGTAGTTACTGCAACTAACTTATTTCCTATTTTTAACCCAGCTGCATCCAACCCTACGCCAGGTGGAATTACCAAAGACTGATCAGCCACAGGCAAAAACCGAATAAGCTTCTGCAGTAAAGCTGCTGGCAACTTCCCCTGGCGTAGTTGTTGTTTCATAGAAAATATTTAAATTGCTATTGTTTCTTCTCCATGCTTTTACCAACAGCATGCCCTGCTAGGCCACCGACAACAGCACCACCAGCAGCGCCGAGAGCATGAGCAGCTCCACCGCCACCAATCTGACTACCAAGGGCAGCACCAACACCAGCACCTGTTAAAGTACCAATGTCGCGTCCCTTCATGTCAGAACAGCCAAGCAAACCTAGCGCCAAAACGGCACATAAAAAAAGACTAATTTTTTTCATGATAATTCCTCCATTATGATTTATTATAAAACGCCTAAAATAACTTACCTCAAGTACATAAATATATCAAATTTTTATAGGTCATTTCACATGAATCGCCAGATAAAAAAACATTTAATACGCGCTTTTGTTGCCATTACGTTCCCGCCGACCGTCCAGGCTCAAATTAATCAAGTCATAAATGAACTACAAACAACCCTTATGGGCTATAATCTGTCTTGGGTCAAACCTAAAAATTTTCACATTACTCTCAGCTTCTTGGGAGAAATCACAACCCCTCAATGTTCCACTATATTGCATAATATTTACCCAATACTGCACACAACATCAGCATTTACCCTGAATTTTTCTTATCTTTCTCTTTTCCCTCACCCAGAGTCTCCAATTGCAATCGCCTTAATACCTTCCCCAAATAGCGCCTTAGCTTCTTTAGCAAATAGCATCGAACACATAGTTCCTCATGACGCTATTAGACATGAACATAGAGAATTTAAACCGCATATCACTCTAGTACGCATTAAACACAAAGTCTATCCGGAAAACTTATCCGAAATATTAGAACACATATCTTTGCCAAAAATAGAGTATAGGGTACAAAATATTCATTTTTTAAGTAGCAAACCAACCGCCGCAGGCTCCCACTACTCACCTATAGCAACCTTCTCTCTCAATGGATAAAAAACATACAATAGTCGCAGCAATTTTAGCTGGTGGTAAAGCCTCCCGCTTAAGAGGAATAGCAAAAGGCGAAATTCTTATACAAGAAAATTACACAATAATAAATCATCTTCTCCGTATCTTAAAATTGGCCAATATCAACCAACAGATCGTAGTAACAAATCAACATAAAATCTATGAACATTATCAAATACCGACTGTATCTGACCTACGCCAGGATTGCGGCCCTCTTGCTGGAATTGAGAGCGCTTTAGAATATTACTCTAGAGATAATGAAAAACGTACAAAACCTGAAGCTGTTTTATTCTTACCTTGTGATTTACCAAAACTAGAATATACAGAAATCATCGCGTTATGTAATGAATTTACTAATAGCAAGTCTGATGTTGTGTTTGCAGAAACTATAGATCAAAAAACGCATCCACTTTGCGCGGTTGTGTCGCTGAGCACCCATGGCAAAATTAGCGCGGCACTGAACCGCGGCACAAAAAAAATTACCCTCATGTGGAATGAGTTAAATGGAAAGAAAGTAGTGTTTACTCGAACAGAAGCGTTTGTGAATATTAATAATCTCGAAGACCTGAAGAAATATAAATTACTGTCCAGCAATTACCATATTCTCGAGCAAAACTGAACCCGTATAAATATTACCGCGCCAATCTATATCATTTCCAATCGCGACAATGCCTTTTAACATATCGTGTAAATTCGCCGCTATGGTAATATTGCTAACTGGTCGCTGGATCTCACCATTTTCCACCCAAAAACCAAAGGCAGCACGGGAATAATCTCCAGTCACAATATTAGCACCAGATCCTAAAAGTTCAGTAACGTATAATCCCTTACCCATCATTTTTAGCATATTATTTAAATCATTATCGCTAGTACGTACAAAAACATTACTCACTCCACCAGCATTTCCAGTAGTTGGCATATTAAGCCTACGACCAGTATAACTATCCAAAACATAACCACGCAAAATACCAGAATCCACCAAAACACGTCGCTGTTTTTTCACTCCTTCGCTATCGAAAGGAACACTTGAGAGCCGTCGTATCTCATGTGGTCTTTCTTCCACAAATACACGTTCAGAAAAAACCTGCTTATCAAGATAATCTACTAAAAACGTTGCTCTACGATATAATTTATAGCCATTAATTGCACTCAAAAAAGCCCCAAATAAACCTTGGGCAACTTCAGCAGAAAAAAGTACAGAACAATTACATGTTGGCATTCCAGAAGCACCAAGACGTCTTACAGTACGGTCTACAGCACTTTTCACCAACACAGATGGCCCCAATAAGTTATTTGGTTCGCACGAAACAGTATAATCCCCGTCTCTCTGCATGCTATCGCCATGTCCTGCTATCAAAGAACAACTGACTGTATAACTAGTCAAAGGATAAGAGCCAATAAAGCCCAAACTGTTACCATAGAGGTGAAAGCCTTCCGCAACAGCAATCGTAGTTCCTTCAGAATTGGTAATGCGCGGGTCTAGCGTAAAAGCTAAATCTTCATATTCCCTAGCTAATTTCACACCGTCCTTAACACTAATATTCCATGGATGGTATAAATCTAAATCTGGATAATCGTAAGCGAGCATATTTGGACCAGCTAAGCCATGATATGGATCTTCACTAGCATAAGAAGCATTTTGATAAGCATGATCTACCGTGAGTTTAATCGCGGTGTCACTTAAATCATTGGTGTTGGCCGTAGCTTTTTTCTTACCAAGAAATACAGTAACAGCTAATTCCCTTCCCTGCTGGTGCTCAATGGTTTCCACTTCATGGCGACGCACTCGCACTGTAAATCCTTGACCTGCACTTATTGCAACTTCCGCTTCTGTTGCACCTTGTTTTTTTGCCAACTCTAATGCGCGCTCAGCTACCGCCTGCATTTTTTCAGCATAAAAAAAATTTTTATGTTGATTTTGTCTCATGCTTTACGTTTATGGACTTTAGTTTTCGCTTTTTTATCGATAGCTTTAGCTAGTAGAGGTTTCGGTTTTCTTTCTAAAGCTATATCTAACACTTGATCTATCCAGCGTACTGGACGCACATCTAATTTACTTAAGACCTCTTTCGGTATTTCTTTTAAATCCTTGCGATTTTCTTCAGGAATAAGAACAATTTTAATGTCGCCGCGTGTTGCCGCTAATAATTTTTCCTTCAAACCACCAATCGGCAAAATCTCACCTCGTAAGGTTATCTCACCTGTCATAGCAACATCAGCCCGCACAGGAATCATAGTTAATGCTGACACTAACGCCGTACAAACACTAATACCCGCGCTTGGTCCATCTTTGGGCGTTGCACCCTCTGGGGCATGCACATGTACATCATTTTTTTCATAAAAATTTTCCTTTATACCTAATTGGGCAACTCGACTACGAACCACTGTCAAAGCGGCTTGCATAGACTCCTGCATAACTTCACCTAACTGCCCAGTATAAGCATTCTTACCGGTTCCAGGAACAACGGCAACTTCGATGGAAAGCAGCTCTCCTCCGGATTCTGTCCATGCCAAACCAGTAACTTCTCCCACTCTATTGCATTTATCTAAACTACTAAAATGATAAATCCTTACCCCTAAATATTTCTCCAAATTACGTGGGACAATTACCTCTCGCTTCTTCAGTTCTTTCAGTACCACACCTTTTAAAACTTTCCGACAAATTTTAGCAATTGCTCGCTCCAAGTTCCTTACCCCAGCCTCTCTGGTATAATCACGTATCATCGCCCGCAACGCTTCGTCTGTGAAAGAAATTTCGGTCTTTTTGAGGCCGGTTTCTTTGACTTGTTTAGGAATTAAATAACGCGTAGCTATGTGTAATTTTTCTTCTTCTGTGTAACCAGGTAAACGAATCACTTCCATACGATCCAAAAGTGGGGGGGGGATATCCAAAGAATTTGCTGTCGTAATAAACATCACATCCGAAAGATCGTAATCGACTTCCAAGTAATGATCATTAAACGCATTATTTTGTTCTGGATCTAAAACTTCTAACAAAGCCGCCGCCGGATCGCCGCGAAAATCCATAGCCATTTTATCCACTTCATCGAGCATAAATAGAGGATTTCTAACTTTTCCTTTTGCCATCTTTTGCAGAATTTTGCCCGGCATCGAGCCAATATAAGTTCGTCTGTGCCCGCGAATTTCTGCTTCGTCACGCACACCACCCAGTGCAACACGCAAAAATTTACGTCCTGTGGCTCTAGCTATTGATTGTCCGAGGGAGGTTTTACCAACACCAGGAGGACCAACTAAGCATAAAATTGGGCCCTTCACTTTCTCTGCACGATGCTCAACAGCTAGATACTCAATAATTCTCTCTTTTACTTTTTCTAATCCGTAATGATCTTCTTCTAAAATTTTACTAGCTTTGTTTAAGTCCTTATTTACCGAACTTTTTTCTTTCCAAGGCAAATCTAGTAACCACTCCAAGTAACTGCGCGATACCGTTGCCTCTGCCGACATTGGTGGCATCATCTTAAGTTTACTAAGTTCTGTTAAAGCTTTATCTTTCGCTTCTTTACTTAAACCAACCTTCTCGATACGAATTTTTATTTTTTCTAATTCACCAAAAACCTGACCGCGTTCATCTAGTTCACCAAGCTCCTTTTGGATAGCTTTCAATTTTTCATGCAAATAAAATTCGCGCTGATTTTTATCGACCTGTTTTTTAACGCGTTCTTTAAGACGATTTTCGACTTCCAACATTTCTATTTCAAACTGCAAAAACCCTAAAATCAACTCCAAACGCTGTTTGATGTTGCTCGCTTCTAAAATTTGCTGCTTTTCTCCAACTTTCAGTGGCATGTGCGCTGCAACATGATCAGCCAATCTACCAGGGTCATCAATATTCGCTAATGCTGCAACAATTTCTGGAGGAATTTTTGGATTTAGGCGCACGTAAATCTCAAATTGGCTAAAGACGGCTCGCACTAAAACATCAAATTCTTGCGTCTGCAAAGTACCTTCAGCAATAACAACAATTTCCGCCCATAAAATGCCGTCTTCTTCAAAATAACGCACAGCTTTGCCTCGCTTCACTCCCTCTGTCAAAACTTTCACTGTATTATCGGGAAGACGTAAAACTTGCAATGTGTTTGCTATGGTGCCAACACTATAAATTTCTTTTATAGCAGGATCATCTGTGCGAGGATCTTTTTGCGTTACTAAAAGAACTTGTCGCCCACTTTTCGCAGCTGCATCAACAGCTTTCACCGATTTTTCGCGTCCAACATAAAGCGGGATTACCATGTTAGGATAAATTACCACATCTCGAAGCGGTAAAACCGGCATCACATTAGCTTGTGCTTTTTTGTTTTCTTCTTGCATACAAAATAATTTCTATTTTTTAGCTGTATAAATTAATTGGGGCTTGGATTTTCCAGTAATCACAGAACCCTTGATAACGACTTTTTCTAATCCTGGTGTGGAAGGCAGCGAATACATTAAATCTAGCAAGACTCTCTCCAAAATGGAGCGGAGTCCACGCGCGCCAGATTTACGCTTTACCGCTTGCTCAGCTACCTTTAGCAATGCATCTTCTGTAAATTCCAGTGTAACTCCTTCTAAATTAAAAAGCTTACAATATTGCTTTACTAAAGAATTTTTCGGTTCACGTAAAACTCGTATTAAAGATTTCTCGTCTAATTCATCTAGGATTGCAATAACCGGTAAGCGTCCTACAAATTCTGGGATTAAACCAAATTTAATTAAATCTTCCGATTCAACTTGACGCAAAGTTTCACCAATAGCTTTTTTACTATCTTTACTGTGTAAAGTTGCAGCAAAACCAATATTAGTCTTCTCTGTACGTTGTTTAATTACTCTATCCAAATCCGCAAATGCACCGCCACAAATAAATAAAATATTACGTGTATTAACCGAAATATATTCTTGTTGTGGATGTTTTCTACCACCTTTGGGAGGAACATTCGCAATCGTCCCTTCTATAATTTTCAACAGGGCTTGCTGGACACCTTCTCCAGAAACATCACGGGTAATGGATGGATTTTCACTCTTACGCGAAATCTTGTCGATTTCATCGATGTAAATAATACCAGTCTCTGCACGAGCTACATCGTAGTTACAACTCTGTAAAAGTTTCAAAATAATATTTTCAACGTCCTCACCAACATAACCAGCCTCAGTCAAAGTTGTTGCGTCCGCCATAGCAAATGGCACATTGAGCATGCGCGCCAAAGTCTCAGCCAGCAGAGTCTTACCACTACCGGTGGGGCCTATTAGCAAAATATTACTTTTACCCAGCTCAACTTCTTTATCTACTGAATCGCCCTTAACTAACCGCTGATAGTGATTGTATACAGCAACACTCAGAACTTTTTTTGCCCACTCTTGTCCAATCACGTATTCATCCAAACTGGCATGGATTTCTTTTGGTTTTGGCACAATAAGCGGAGGGGGCGGCGGGGACGGAGTATTTTCTTGCAAAATATTATGACAAAGTTTAACGCACTCGTCACAAATAAAAACTTCCGGACCAGCTATCAGCCGCTTCACCTCGTGTCTTTTTTTACCACAAAAAGAACAGTACAGATTTTTTTCGTTTTGCATAGTTTACTTAGAGAGTGAGATTATAACTTAAGTTTATAAGTTGTTGATTTATAACGCAATCATGTAGACATGTTTTCCTAGAATAAATCCATTTTTACGCTCTAACCACGGCGTTTTTCCAAAACAGCGTCGATGATTCCATAATTTATCGCCTCTTCTGGACTCATAAAGAAATCACGATCTACATCTTTTTTAATTTTCTGTAAAGTTTGACCGGTATGTTCGGCCAAAATAGTGTTTAACTTATGACCTATACGCAATGTTTCCTTAGCATGAATTTCAATATCGCTCCCCTGCCCTTGATAGCCACCTAAAACCTGATGAATCATAACTGTGGCATTAGGCAAACAATAGCGCTTACCATGTTCTCCCGATGCTAGTAAAAGAGCTGCCGCACTGGCCGCTTGACCAAGACATAAAGTGCTGACCTGCGGTTTAATAAATTGCATAGTATCATAAATAGCTAGACCAGCTGACACGATACCGCCAGGAGAATTTATGTACATAGAAATATCTTTGTCAGGGTCTTCGGATTCCAAAAATAGCAGCTGTGCAATGACCAGGTTAGCCATATTTGTATCGATTTCACCAATTAGAAAAATAATTCTTTCCTTGAGTAGGCGTGAATAAATGTCATAAGCTCTCTCCCCTCGCCCAGACTGTTCTATCACCATAGGAACAAGATTTTGGTTACGCATAATATTCTCCTTTATTGATTAGCGTGCCCCAAGCGCACTGCTTCCTTATAAGAAACTTTCTTTTCTTTCACAACAATGTGGTCCAACACAACTTGCATAGTTTTTTCTTCTAAAACTTCTGCTCTAATATGGCGTTGTTCTTCTGGAGTTTTGTTATACCAAGCAATAGCTTTGCTCGGATCTTCATAGCTACTAGCCAAATCGGCAATCTTTTGCTGCACATCTTTGTCTTCTGCCTTAATGTTGTATTGTTCAACTAGTTTTCCTAAAAGCAGACTTGATGCAACATTGTAGCGAGAGGCCTTATCAACATCCTCGTCAGATAATTTGGGTAGTTCAAATTTTGCATCTTTTCCACCGAAATACTTGCTGTATTCTTTGTTACGCTCTTCCATTCTTTTTAAAACACGTTGTTTCTCCGCGTCCAAGAATACATTTGGCAGATCAATAGGGTTTTTATCAACCAATTGCTTGACCAAAACATCATAAAATTTACGACGCAAAGAAGTGTCCACTTCGCGTTGAATATTTTTACGAATATCAGCGCGCAATCTCTCTACTCCGCCTTCTTTAACTCCCAATTTTTCCGCTAATTTATCATCTACTGGCGGCAATTCTGGTCGTAACACTTTTTTCACTGTAACGTGAAATTGGACAGTTTTGTTAGCCAAATCTTTTTCGGAATAATCCGCTGGATATGTCACAGGATAATCCAAAACCGCACCGGTTGTTGCTCCATATAGAGGTTTAGCAAAATCAGCATAATAATGTTCTGAACCAAGCAAAACCTCATGATCTTTTTCTGTACCTTCTGGAAACGGCTGGCCATTTACAGTCGCAACGCTGTCAATCAAAACACGATCGCTCTTTTGCGCAGCTTCCTTTGTCTCGTGCCATGTTGCGAATTGATTACGCACAATTTCCATCATTTCGTCTACATCTTGCTCTGCAACTTCTGCAACAGTACGTTCTATCTCAATTTGGGATAAATTAATATCTGGAATTTCTGGATAAATTTCAAACTTTACTACACAAGTTAAAGGCTCGCTACCTTTGAACTCTGAAAGGCTGGTGATGTTCATTTGACCAATCGGGCTAAGATTCTCTTTTTTCAAAGCCTCTTGCAGATTAGTGTTAATTGTCTTTTCAATCACTTCGCCCAAAATCGCGGGATAAAATCTTTGCCTTATTACATCCTTGGGAACTTTTCCAACGCGAAAACCGTCAATCTTAGCCGTTTTAGCTACTTCATTCAGCCGTGTTTCCGCTGCTTGATTAATAGACTCCGATGGTATTACAACGGTCATTTGTCGTTCGATATTACTTAATTTTTCAACTGTGACTTGCATATTTTTCCCCATATCAAAATAAAAATTGGTGCGAGAGGAGAGACTCGAACTCTCACAGGTTTCCCCACTGGAACCTAAATCCAGCGCGTCTACCAGTTTCGCCACTCTCGCATAAACTTAGCGGTTTTTCTAAAAGAAAAAATCCGTAGAAAACAACTCCGTACCAAAGTAAATCACCGATTAATTCGTTACGTAAAAATGGTAACGCAGCATAATAAGCAGCCGCTAAACCACCTAAACTTGAAGGATACAACACTCCTTCGCACCAAACACCAAAATTAGTCCATAGCCAATAAACAAAAGAAGCTGACAGAACACAGGCCAACGTTGTGATTAGCTTGCTCTTACCCAGGGGCAAATAACTTCCTAACAATACAACAATTAAACATCCGCTATAAGTAAACCAAGACCAAGAACTAAAAATTGCATGGTGTTGCATATAGGCCAAACCTACATCTGAAAGCACTAACGCACCCAACATGCAGCATATCGCTAACCGACGTGTCAATTGAGTACTAACAAATAAGCACAAACCAATTAGCGGTGTAACATTTGGCACATGTGGCAATAACCGCCCAATAACACACAACAAAACCCAGGTTATTAACAAAATAACTTGTTTATTATTTTCGTTATTGTATTTCAATATCAATTTACCCACATTCCAATACTGGTGGGCCGTGTCGGGGTCGAACCGACGACCCGCTGATTAAGAGTCAGCTGCTCTGCCAACTGAGCTAACGGCCCTACATTTTTTCAGATTAATGGGGTGAGCGATGGGGCTCGAACCCACGACAACTGGAATCACAATCCAGGACTCTACCAACTGAGCTACGCTCACCGTCTTATTATTAAACCACGCAAAGTACCACATTTGGCCTAGCAAATGCAATACCTCCAACAATAATGGCGTGCCCGACAGGAGTTGAACCTGTGACCCTCGGCTTAGAAGGCCGATGCTCTATCCAACTGAGCTACGGGCACGTCCTTTCCAACGTAGGAGCGTATATTACCAAAAACGCCCAAATTATCCAGCGCTACTGCAATACGCCCCCAAAAAAGATCAAAACCCAACTTAAAAACACAACCTATTGATTTTAAAAGAAATCCTGTAGACATGTTTTCCCCAAATTTTTCCCTATATCTACTTGGCTCTTGACTTATAACCTAAAAACCTTTACAGAAAGCAGTATATTCTTGCTGTTACAAACCAAAATTAGGAGAAATCAAATGCCGATTAGTAACGAAACCAAAGAAACCATCATTAACTGGCTCAACCAAAAGTGTGGCGTAATCAGATGTTTTTGCTGCGGACACCAAAAAGCTTGGAACCTAGAAGGCGCCGCCATGACAATAAATTTAGATCTAGACAGTTTTCGCATTCATTACGCTGACGGCATTCCACAAATCACTATTTGTTGCCCAAATTGCGGTTATATCATGAACTTCAACCCATTGGTTATGGGCATTAAACCAACTAACATTGACGAGCATAATATCTCCTAAAACTCTTTTGATGGATACGATACAACACATCAAAGAACTTCTTAAAAAAGAAAACGCTGTATTGGTAACGCATTTTTACACCGATGCCGCCATTCAAGAATTGACAGAAGCAACTGGTGGCTGTGTTGGAGATTCTCTAGAAATGGCGCGTTTTGGCGCCCAAAACCCTGCGAAAACTCTCGTTGTTTGTGGTGTACGTTTCATGGGCGAAACAGCTAAGATTTTAAGCCCAGAAAAACGTGTGTTAATGCCAACCTTAGCAGCCGATTGTTCTTTAGATTTAAGTTGCCCTCTAGATGAATTTAAAGCTTTTTGCAATAAACATCCAGACCGAACTGTCGTAGTTTATGTTAACAGTTCAGCGGCAGTGAAAGCGCTTGCGGATTGGACAGTAACTTCTAGTTCGGCTCTCAAAATCATTAATCATTTAGTCGAACAAGGTAAAAAAATTCTCTGGGCACCAGATCGCTATCTTGGAGATTACATTCAAAAACAAACAGGCGCCGACATGCTTTTATGGCATGGCTCTTGTGTTGTCCACGAAAAATTCAAAGCTGATGGAATTAAACAGCTAAAAAAAATACACCCTGATGCTGGCGTTTTGGTACACCCCGAATCACCAGCTGATGTCATTGCTCTTGCCGATTTTGTTGGTTCTACTTCGCAAATTTTAGCTGCAGCAAAAAAATTCCCTCAAACAACCTTCATAGTAGCCACAGATACCGGCATATTCTATAAACTAAAGCAACAGAACCCAGATAAAACCTTCCTCCCCGCCCCCACTGGCGGCATCAGCGCTACTTGTCAAAGTTGCGCACACTGTGAATGGATGGCTATGAATACTTTGGAAAAAATAGAAAGTGTTTTAGAAAAAGGCGATCAAGAAATTACGCTCGATCCAGCAGTTATTAAAAGCGCCGCGATTCCTCTACAAAGAATGTTGAATTTCACTCAATCTTTTTCAGAATAAACGTCTATAATCCTCTCTGGATGCGTATACACATTAGCCCGCAGATCACGTACAAAACCACATAGAGTCATTCCCTTCTCTTCCGCAATTTGTAAAACCAAGGAAGTTGGAGCCGAGGCTGCAAGAATAATTTGCAAACCCGCGCGCAAAGATTTAGTTAACATTTCAAAACTAATACGACTAGACAAGACCACGCCACAGTCGCTCATGTCTATGCCGGATAGCAAGCATTTACCGATGGCTTTATCCAAAGCATTGTGCCTCCCAATATCTTCAGCAAAAGCAATTATCCCATTGCGATCAAAAATACCAGCAGCATGCGTTCCGCCTGTAAGAGGAAAAATCATTTGCCTAGCCTGAAGCTCTTTATTCATCTGAAATAAAAAATTACTATCGATTTGTAGATTTTGTTTTACACATCTCTTTTGTTCACAATTAAAACCATCTGGAATACCGCGAGAACTGGTAATTACGCTATCCGCAATACCTTGCGGCAAAATATTTTTTTTTATTTGGATTGCTAGTAATATATTATTTGGTTCCTGGCTTAAATTAATATCTAAAACATCGTATAAACTATCAACCACGTTTAAAGAATAAAGCGCTCCTACAACGAGTTCCTTGAGATCATTAGGGGAAGCCAAAAAACACATTTTCTTAGCTACAGAATTTGGTGTACTAACTTTCACTTTTACTAGCTTTTCTATAGCAACATCATCTTCCTGTGTGTGCACAAGCAAACCTGCCGGTGTTGCTTCGATTCTCTTGATAATTATCTCTTCTATCATTGACATAGATAAACTCTTTTGTCTAAGCAAGAAATGCGCTATATTTGTACTTAAATACGCATTTTCTCAATTTTCATATACTGGAGATTCATTATGAACAAAAAATATTTAAAAACAATCACTACTATTGCCACTACGCTATTACTTGGTCTCTGCCTATCTGGATGTATTCGCCCATATAAAGTGGATGTACAACAAGGTAACGTTTTAGACAAGCAAGCCTTATTGCAGTTACAAATTGGCATGAGCAAAAATCAAGTGCAAGATTTGCTTGGAACGCCAGTTCTGACAGATGTAGTGAACAGCAATCAATGGGTTTATGTTTACACCAACCAAATTAACGGCGGCCTAATTACAAAACAACACGTAGAGTTATTTTTCCGTAAAGACAAGCTCGTCGAAATAAAAGCAAACTCACGCTAGCAACTTATGGTGCAAGCAAAAAAAAATGACACTAAACCTCTGATCGTGGAGAATAGACGCGCCCGCCACGATTATGCTATCGAAGAGCGTCTGGAAGCTGGTTTAATACTGGAAGGATGGGAAGTTAAGAGCCTGCGCGCCGGCAAAGGACAGCTCGCGGAAGGTTATGTAATCATTAGAGATAATGCTGCTTGGCTAATTGGAGCGAATATATCTCCTCTTATATCCGCCTCCACACACTTATTAGCAGATCCGCAGCGCACGCGTAAGCTCTTATTACATAGACAAGAATTAGATAGGTTGATAGGAGCTGTACAGCGCAAAGGTTACACGCTTGTCCCACTGAATTTGCATTGGAAAAAAGGAAACGTTAAATTAGAAATTGCTCTTGCAAAAGGGAAAAAATTACATGACAAACGCGCCACTGAAAAGGAACGCGACTGGCAAAAACAAAAACAAAACTTAACAAAGAGTTATTCTCGTTAATTTCTTAGGATGTTTTTTCCCTTTCTGTCTCCTTGTTTTTTTTAAGAGCCTGTCGACGTTTCTTAGCAACATTTATTCCTACTTTGTCGAAAATTGTCTCCGGATATTTGCATAACATCCTAAGTACATGTGGATCTTCTCGCCAAAAACTAAGAAAGAGTTTATAGGCGCGATTAATATGAGAACACAAAATTGTCTGTGCTTTCGGAAACAGCGTATCAAGAGCGCTTGACATAATGGGGTCTCTCTGCAAAAAATCTGTCAAATGTAGAATAATACGCAACAAAATTCGTTCTTTATTATTATTAACTCTCTTTAAATCTTGCCGCTGATGCCACCATTTTGTCGTTTGTAGGCGAGAATATCTTTCTAAACATTGTGATTCTTTGTCTGTTTCGATCATAGCATTAATGTAATAAATTAATGCATACTTCATACGCACTTCTGCACTAATAACAATATCCCTGAATCTAGCATCCCTCTGTCTCCACAAGTTATAAGTCTTTCCACACTTTGCAAATAATTCCCCCAGATAAAAATAACACAATGCTTTGCGATCTTCTGCTGCCGATAAACACCCTAACTGCTTAAGATGCTCCTTGAACAAGGTAACATATGCTGAAAATTGATCAACACGTAAGGACGCTTCTACATTATTGACGGTAAGAAAAAGTGCTTCTTGTGAAATAAAATCCTCGATCCCTTGACTAGATAAAGACGTATCTAGGACATTCCCACTATTCGATGGAAAAGCTGTCTGCATATTAAAAATCCTCCTCTATTCCCAGTCTTACTGGTAAGACTAATCATTTTATTCATATTGATCAATAATTTATTGAAAAAAATGTCATATAATGCGATAATCAGGGGTTATAAAAACTACTTACTGGTCATTGTGATTTATTTAGCGCTACTGCAATGTTTAATCGTAGTTTTAACTTATCTTTGTGTTTTTTTCTTCAGATTCTTAGAGTTCTGAGTAAGAAAATATTCTACATAGTATTTTTGTATTGGAATACATTATGAAGCTAACTGTTAAACGTGAAGACCTTTTGAGGCCGATACAGCTTGTTGTTGGTGTTGTAGAACGACGCCAAACTATGCCTATTTTGGCAAATATTCTATTGAGCGTAAAAGATAATCAATTATCTACTTTAGCCACCGATTTGGAAGTTGAACTCTCAAGCACTATTGAGTTAAATGGTGCTGCAAAACAATCAGGAACAATTACTGTATCTGGTCGCAAAATTGCCGATATTTGCCGCTCTCTTCCTGCGGGATGCAATATAGAATTAGAAGAAAATAACAAAACCTTAACTTTACACGCTGCGAACAGTCACTTTAATTTATCAACGTTGCCAGCCGACGACTTCCCTCATACCCAAAATCAAACAGAACAAGCTAGCTTTTCCTTGCCAGAAAAAACTTTAAGATCACTAGTACAAAGAACTCATTTCGCAATTGCAGAAAACAATCCGCATTATTATTTAAATGGGCTAGCCTTAGAAATTAAAAACAACACAGTGCATGCAATTGCTTCTGATGCGCATCGCCTATCTTCCTACACTATCGAGCAATGTAGTACCTCAACAAATGAGGCTACACTACGAATCATTGTACCAAAAAAAGCTATTGTAGAGTTAATGCGGTTGCTTTCGAATGCAGAAGACCTTGTAAAAATTGGCATTACTAAAAATTACATCCGCTTCCAAACTACAAGCTTTACATTAACCTCCAAGTTAATAGACAGCAAATATCCAAATTACAGTAAACTTATTCCAAGGGGTGGGGATAAAAAAATTATTCTAGATAGAGAAACTTTTAAAAATGCTCTAGTGCGTGTTGGTATTTTATCTAACGAAATGCTGCGTAGTATGCAACTAGAGTTATTACCAAATATTCTTCGCATGATATCGCATAACACAGAGCAAGAACAAGCCCAGGAAACCTTACCCATTGAATACAGCGGTGAACATCTAGAAATTGGCTTTAATATCGCGTATTTGTTAGACGTTTTGGCTACTATGAGTACAGAACAATTAGCTATTACACTCAAAGATAATTTAACAGGTGCAATTTTAGAAGAAGTAAATGGAGAAGAGAATTGTCTATATGTAATTATGCCGTTCCAGATTTAATTAAATTTTAATTTTTACAAGTCAATGGGTTTAAAAACACTTTCGATAGATGGCTTTAGAAATTTTATTGATGTAGCAATCAACTGTAGCGATCACTTTAACCTTTTATTCGGTGCTAATGGCGCTGGAAAAACTAATATTTTAGAAGCTATTTATTACCTAGGGATGGGAAAATCGTTTCGTTGTCATTTGTTACAACATTTAGTTAATTACTCCAGAAATGACTTCACCCTGTACGGACAGGTGGAAGATGTTGTTTCGGAACAAGTATCAACCATTGGAATAGGCCGAACGTTAGCAGGAAACGGTCAATTACATTTAAATGGCAAAAAAATTTTCTCGTTTACTGAGATTACAAAATTGCTACCAATGGTTATTTTAAATCAAGATAGTTATCAAATAATTACTGAGGGACCAAAGTATCGAAGGCAATTATTGGATTGGGGTTCGTTCCACGTGGAACGGATGCCTTTTTCACTTTGGAAAAATTACGGTAGAGCGTTACAACAACGTAATCTTGCTCTAAAACAAAAATTACCGAAAGAAGAAATCAGTTTTTGGGGAAAAGAGATCGCAGCTCTGGGAACCACTTTAGATTATGCTAGACAAGCATATTTTGAAAAATTAAAACACTTAATTGTACAAACTTTAGAGGATTTCTTTCAAAAGTATGTAATAGACATAAAATACCATCCAGGATGGGATAAAAATTATCAATTATCGGATTTATTAGAACAAAATATAAATCATGATTTACGTTTTGGGTTTACTGCGCTCGGACCACATAGAGCTGACATATCTTTTACCATTGGGAAATCGCCATTACAGCATGTGTTATCGAGAGGGGAGCAAAAACTCTTTCTTATAGCGATATATTTAGCACAAGTAAATTTATTGAAAGAATATACAAAGCTGCGCCCGCTTTTTTTAATTGACGATTTAATGGCGGAATTGGACCAAGGGATGCAGCAAATAGCTTTACGTGCTTTAGAAAATAACTACGCGCAATTTTTTATAGCGGGGGTGGAGTTAGAAATATTGAAAAAAAGAAAGACAATTGATTCAGCTAGTCTGTTCCACGTGGAACTGGGTAAAATTAACAATATTTTCCAAAATTAAAGTGAGCATATGACAATACGAACACCAGAAACTTACGATGCCTCAAGTATTAAAGTTCTAAAAGGCCTGGACGCTGTGCGAAAACGACCAGGGATGTACATTGGAGATACAGAAGATGGCACCGGACTTCATCATATGGTTTTTGAAGTTATGGATAATGCCGTCGACGAAGCATTAGCAGGGCATTGCACAAAAATTGATGTTACCATACACGCAGATGGATTTATTACAGTAAAAGACAATGGGCGTGGCATTCCTGTTGATATTCACCAAGAAGAAAATCGTTCGGCAGCAGAAGTAATAATGACAATATTACATGCTGGTGGTAAATTTGATGACAATTCATACAAAGTATCTGGTGGATTGCACGGGGTAGGAGTTTCAGTAGTCAATGCATTGTCGGAAGAGTTACAGTTATATATACATAGAAATGGCAAATTACATAAACAAATATATCATCTTGGAGATCCGGACGAACCCCTAAAAGAAGCGGGCCTAAGCAATGAAACCGGAACAGAAATAAAATTCAAACCAAGCTTGGTAATATTTAAAAATATTGAATTCAATTATGATATTTTAGCTAAACGTTTCCGAGAATTAGCTTTTCTTAACTCTGGTTTAATAATTCATCTAATTGATGAGCGTAGAGATAAGGAGGAAACCTTCTGTTATGAAGGGGGTATACAAGCCTTCGTTGAACTTCTAAATACCAATAAAACAGTAATAAATAACAAGATTATACACTGTAAAGGGGAAAAACAAGGCGTAAGCATTGAGGTAGCATTACAATGGAACGATGGGTTTCAGGAAACTATTTTTTGTTACACAAATAATATTCCACAACGAGATGGGGGTACGCATTTAGCAGGACTGCGTGGAGCCCTAACTAGAACATTAAATAATTACATAGAAGAAGGGGGGCTGAGTAAAAAAGATAAGATTACGACAACTGGTGATGATGCGCGAGAAGGGCTAACTGCTATCTTGGCAATAAAAGTCCACGATCCAAAATTCTCCTCTCAAACTAAAGATAAGCTAGTCTCATCGGAAGTAAAAGCAGCAGTAGAATCGTTCGTGGGAGAAAAAATTCAAGAATTTTTATTGGAACAACCACTACAAGCTAAAGCTATTGCTGGCAAGATAGTTGATGCAGCCCGAGCTAGGGAGGCAGCACGTAAAGCACGAGAAATGACGCGTAGAAAGAGTGTACTTGACCTAGGTGGACTCCCGGGGAAGCTAGCGGATTGTCAAGAAAAAGATCCAGCTTTATGTGAAATATTTATTGTAGAAGGAGATTCAGCAGGAGGATCTGCTAAACAGGCTCGTAATCGTAAACATCAAGCTATTTTACCTTTACGTGGTAAAATTTTAAATGTTGAAAAAGCACGTTTCGATCACATGTTAGCGTCTGATACAATAGGAACATTGATTACTTCCCTTGGTTGTGGAATAGGTCGAGAAGAATATAATCCAGACAAAATTCGCTATCATCATATTATAATCATGACAGACGCCGATGTAGACGGCTCACATATTCGTACTCTCTTGCTAACTTTCTTTTATCGTCAAATGCCAGAATTAGTGGAACGTGGACACATATATATTGCACAGCCCCCTCTCTACAAAGTCAAAAAAGGCAAACAGGAACAATACCTAAAAGATGATATAGCTTTAAATACTTATTTAATTCAACTCGCACTGGAAAACACCTCCCTACATGTATCTCCTAACGCACCAGCACTAAGTGGTATAGCTTTAGAACAAATTATCCAACAATGCAACGCTGGGTTGACAGCCATAGAAAAACTAGCCAGACACTATCCTCGCGCTGTTTTAAACTCCATTCTGGATCTGCCAAGATTAAAAGCAGAAAATATGCGTGATAAAGCATCTATGTCAGAATGGGTAGACAAAATGCTAAGAAACATTAATAAATCAAAAAACGAAAATGCAGGTAATTTTAATTTATCAGTTTCTCTGAAAGAGGGAGTTGATAAACAAATATTTATTCCTGTTATTTCGATTTTCGAGAATGGAATTAATACGGACTACAGTTTAAATCCGTTGTTTTTTTCCTCTCCTGATTATGCTGCTATCGCCACCTTTACAGAAACAACTAGCGGCCTATTGGAACCTGGTGCATATTTAACACATGGAGATAAAAAAATCCCAGCACATAATTTTCTTGATGTTTTTTCCTGGCTAATAGGAGAAGCAAAACAAGGATTAGCGATTCAACGATACAAAGGCCTTGGGGAAATGAATCCAGAACAGTTATGGGAAACAACCATGGATCCTATGACTCGTCGTCTTTTACAAGTAAAACTCTCTGATGTGTTGTTAGCAGATCAGTTGTTTACTACTCTAATGGGAGATCAAGTAGCTCCAAGAAGAGATTTTATAGAAACTTATGCACTTGATGTAATAAACCTGGATGTATAACTTGACTTAAGGATTCAACCTTTGGCAACATAAGCCATTTTAATAAACTAAATATTAATAATCAGGGGTAATTATGAAAAAATTATTTTATTTTTGCGTAGCAGGGATCCTAGGCATCTCTTTTACTCTTACTGGATGCATGACAACAAATCCGTACACAGGACAACAAGAGGTTAGCGACACAACGCTAGGAACTGGCATAGGAGCCGCTGGGGGAGCAATTGTAGGTGGTCTTATCAATGGAGGGAAAGGGGCTTTAATTGGTGCTGCGCTCGGTGGAGCAACTGGCGCTGTTATTGGTAATTCTATGGATAATGCAAACAAAGAATTGCGACAACGTTTAGTTGGGAGTGGAGTACAGGTTAGAAAAATCGGAAATAGTGTTCAATTAGTAATGTATTCCGATGTTCTATTCAAAACAGATAGTGCAGATATAAATAGATCTTTCTATAACTCACTATCATCTGTTGCTTTAGTTTTAAAGAAATACAATAATACTAATGTAATGGTGTCTGGCTTCACCGACAGCACCGGTTCTGCATCTCATAACCAAATTTTGTCAGAAGAAAGAGCGAAAAGCGTAGCAAATTTTCTAGCCTCTCAGGGAGTGAATCAAAATCGTCTCTTTTCTCAAGGCTTTGGAATGAGGAATCCAGTTGCTAGTAACTCTACAGCTACAGGAAGAGCACAAAACCGCCGAGTTGTAATAATTCTACGCCCAGCCGGCTAATTTTTTGGTAGGAGAGGTACCGAAGTGGTCATAACGGGACCGACTCGAAATCGGTTGAGGGCGTAAGCCCTCCGTGGGTTCGAATCCCACCCTCTCCGCCAGACTATAGGTTTATAGAGTTAATAAAACTTCTGAATAACATGTGAACATCTTGTTGATTGGTTTATTGTACAAAGTTGTATTACCTGTTATTAATGTTTTCTTTAAAATGCAACTCTATGAAATATATTAAAGAATTCATTTTACCCACAGAAAATCGGGTAAGTAATAAAAATAATAAATAAATATATATAAATAATAATAGTTTCTTGTACGTTTTATGTTGGATAATAAAAAACAAAAAAAAAATATTCGTTCATGGGGAATTATATTAGCTTCCTCATCTTTCTTTTTCCTAGTAATGTTTCAAGTTTCACTTTTTAATGCTATTAATCCATATTTATTTAGAGAACTCCATTTTTCTGCCGATCAAATTAGTTTATTTTCTTTTGTATTTTTTTTAGGCAATGCACTTTTTGTTTTTCCTGCTGGCATTTTAATAGATAGATATTCTGTAAAAAAAATAGAACTTGTTTCATTATTTATATTTATTGTTGGATCTTTTGTTTTTGCTACCAGCTATTCTTTTTCAGTAATGCTTGCTTGTCGTTTTGTTCTTGGGTTAGTTGCTGCATTTACTTTTCTTAGCAGTGCCAAACTTGCTTTTCGTTGGCTCCCTCCTTCTCAATGGGCTTTAGGAATCGGTATTATTATGACAATAGGAACTTTAGGAGGTTTGGTAGCTCAAGTTCCATTTACTTCTTTAGTGGATTATTTAGGATGGAGACCTGGGATGTTAACGACAGTCTTTATTTCTATTGGATCTTTAATTTTAATTTATTTGGCTGTTAGTGATTTTCCAGACAAACAAGTGCAGAAAAAAAAGAGATTTTTGGGCGGACACTTTCATTCTGCTCTGCTTTCAACCGTCACTAATAGACAGAATTGGTTGGGGGCTGGATATTTATCCCTTATCAATGTACCCCTGTTCCTTCTTGGTGGAGTGTGGGGGAGCTTATTTCTAACACAGGGAGAGGGATTTTCTAGAGGGGACAGTTCTATTATTGTTAGTATGCTTTTTATTGGTATGATTTGTGGTGCGCCTTTGTCTGGATGGATTTCTGATCGCTTTGGACAGAGGAAGAAACCTATGATTTTAGGTGCAGTGTGTAGCTTGATTATTGTTCTTCTTATTGCATATTCACCATTTTCTTTTTTCCTTTTTTGGGTTCTTTTGTTTTTTTTATTTGGATTCTTATGTGGTTTCCAAGTGTTAGGGTATACTGTAATAGCAGAGAGTAATCCTCCTGAACTAGCTGCAACTTCTTCTAGTATAGGATCGTTACTTCTTGTAACAGGAGGTATGCTGTCACCCATATTTAGTTGGGGATTATCTTTGCATTGGAACCATAAAATTATCGAGGGAATGCCATTTTATTCTTTAAGCGATTATCGTTTAGCTATGATGGTGCTTGTTGTCGGACTAGCTTTATGTTTCTTCTTCTCATTATTTATAAGAGAAACATGTAGTGCGGAATAAATTATTTAGGTGATTATGTGTCTTTAATTCCTACTATGCCTCGCGTAAGAAAGATCCATTTTGTTGGAATTGGTGGTTCTGGAATGAACGGAATTGCTGAGGTTCTACACACACAAGGATATTCTGTTTCTGGTTCAGATACTAAAGAAAATGAAGCAACAAAAAGGCTGAGTTCTAAAGGCATCTCAATTTTTATAGGCCATACGGCAGAAAACATAAAAGGTTCCGATGTTTTAGTTGTTTCTAGCGCTATTTCGTCATCTAATCCAGAAGTTTTAGCAGCAAAACATTTATCTATTCCTATTTTATCTCGAGCAGAGATGCTTGCTGAATTAATGCGCTTTTATCAATATAGCGTTGCTGTTGCCGGAACTCATGGAAAAACGACCACTACAAGTTTAATTGCTAGTATTTTTGCTCAAGGTGGCTTAGACCCAACTTTTGTGATCGGAGGCATTTTGACTAGTCTTGGTGGAAATGCTCGTTTAGGTGCAAGTCAGTATTTTGTTGCTGAAGCTGATGAAAGTGATGCTTCCTTCCTTTATTTTAATCCTACCATAGCTGTAGTAACTAACATTGAAGCCGATCACATGCAAACTTATAACAACGATTTTTCTTGTTTAAAACAAGCTTTTGTTGATTTCCTTCATAAGATGCCATTTTATGGTTTAGCTGTTCTTTGTTTAGATAGTCCTGGTGTTAAAGATATTTTACCAATCATTTCTCGCAACATGATCACTTATGGGTTTGATCGCCAAGCAGATATTTGGGCTGAGGATGTTAAACAGAATGAAATGGTTACTAATTTTCGCGTTTTATTTAAATCTGGTGAAGATCCTTGGATTGTGCATTTGAATTTACCAGGGAAACATAATGTTTTGAATGCCCTAGCTGCTATAGCTGTTTCGAAAGCTTGTGGAATTCATAAGGAATATATTCTGCAGGCTTTGTATGAATTTAAAGGTGTTGGGAGGAGATTGCAATTACATGGCGATGCTCATTTAGGAGAGAAAAAAATAACTGTAATAGATGATTATGGGCACCATCCTAGTGAAATAGAAGTGTCTTTGGCGGCTCTTCGACAATCCTGGCCAAATCGTCGCATTGTTTTAGTTTTTCAGCCTCACCGCTACACACGAACCCAATCCCTATTTGATGATTTTGTAAAAGCATTAGAACAAGCTGATTCTTTGTTGCTTCTTAACATTTATTCAGCAGGTGAGGGGGTTATTGATGGTGTTAGCAGTGCTGCCTTATTAGAAAGCATTAGAAAGCGTGGCAAGAAAGATATACATTTGATTTCCGGACAGGATGTCCTTTTAGATGTTTTGTCTAAAATTTTAAAACATGGAGATGTTTTGTTATTGCAAGGAGCTGGAGATATCGGTAATTTTGCTCCAAGAATTATGAAGGAATTTTCTGATTCCTAATTTATTAGTTATAAGTTTTTGATTTTTAAAGAAAATACGTATACATATTTTTAATATATGCGCGGTATATTACGAAAAGATCATATTTTAGCCCCTTATACTTCTTGGAAAATCGGTGGTGTAGCTCATTATTTTTATGAACCACAGAATAGAAGTGATTTAATTTCTTTTTTACAAAATTGGAGAGAAAATCCTATCGTCATCTTGGGTGCTGGCACAAATATTTTAGTTAGCGATAAAGGAGTGGAGGCTACGGTAGTTTATTTGAGGGAAAAGATAAATGACTTACAATTCTTGGATGAGCAAACAATTTATGTTGAGGCAGGTGTACCTTTATCTCGGCTTGTAAGTTTATGCGCTGAGCATGGTATGGAAGATGCTATGTTTTTAACTGGTATTCCCGGCACTGTAGGTGGGGCCTTAGCGATGAATGCTGGTGCATACGAGGATTCTATATGGAACCACGTTTTATCTGTTGAGACGGTAGATCGTTCTGGTACGGTTCATGAACGTATGGCTAAAGATTTCCAAATCGGATATCGTCACGCTGTTATTCCAGATGGGGAGTGGTTTATCAGTGCTAATTTGAATTTTCCTGTTGCCACCCCTAAGAAAGCTCGAGAAAAAATGTTGGACATATTAGCAAAAAGGCGATCAAGTCAGCCTCTTGACCTACCAAGTTGTGGAAGTGTTTTTCGCAATCCACCGAACGATTATGCAGCAAGATTAATTGAAGCGTGCAGCTTAAAAGGTCGGCGTCTTGGTGGCGCTGAAGTTTCCCTTAAGCATGCTAACTTTATATTGAATTTAGGTGGAGCTACATCGCAAAATATAGAAGATTTAATGAATTTAATAACCACAGAAGTTCATTCTAAACATGGTATTTTATTGGTTCCAGAAGTACGTATTTTAGAGAAAACGGGGAAATGGCGTTGATGCGGAGATATTTCATTTTCATTATTTTATTTCTTTGTTTATGTAGTAGTGAAGCGCTTGCTACAAGTAAAAACAATGCATCCTTGCAAGTATTGCTCTATACCAACCACCAGCTATCTGGTCGAGGAAACCAGGCTGAAGATTTGTTAGCTCGTATGCGTAGTCACCATCAAGTGTTAAATATTATAGCGCCACAAACGTATACCGTAGATCAGAATGGTGTTGTTGCTGGATCTATTGATGAGAGATTATTAAAATTTGCTCGAGCAAAAAATATAAAGATTATGCCATTACTTATCAATACAGCTTTTTCACAAAAAGATGCACATGAGTTTTTACACGATTCTGATGCTCAAAACCGTGCAATTAAAGTTATGCTAGACCTTGGAAAAAATAATTATTTTTATGGTTGGCAGTTGGATTTTGAGCACATTGCTATTTCTGATAGAGCAGATTATACCAAATTTATTGATAAAGTGGGGAAAGAGCTACATCAAAATAATTTACGTTTATCTGTGGCTGTTTTATGTCCACCAGTTGATATAGCGTCGAGTCACTATACGGGTTGGCTTTTAAAAAATTGGAATGGTTCATTTGATTATTCTGCAATCGCGAACAGCAGTGATTTTATTACATTAATGAGTTATGACCAACACACTCGTGCAACGCCACCAGGCCCGGTTGCTAGTATTATTTGGGTCGAAGCAATAATAAAAAAAATGCTGCATGATGTTCCTGCGAACAAGATTTTTTTAGGTGTTCCTGTCTATTCTGGGTATTGGTTTGCTGGTATGCGAAATGGAATGGCAGCTTCTACAGAAAAACAGCTTGGATATGATGCTTTGCAAGATTTATTACGTGATAAGAATATCGTGCTTCATTGGGATAATGCGGATAAAATATCCTATGTACGTTTTACTGAACATGGAACCTATAGTTATATTTTTGCCGAAGATAAGCGATCATTTGCTGCAAAATTACGATTAGCTAAAAAATATCATTTGCGAGGTATTGCTATTTGGCGCTTAGGCACAGAAGACCCTGGGATGTGGTCTTCTTTATCGAAAGGATAAATAATGATGTTTTTGCGTAACAAAAGGAAAAAGTATTCTCATTACCCTAGCGTACGGCGCACTCGCGTTCCTGTTAAAAAAGCTTCTAGCCAAGTCATTTTTCAGAACCTAATAAAAAAAATATTAGGCCCCGCTGTTTTTATAATTATATTTTTTTTATTAGTTCAAAGCAGTAAAAGTATACAACCTTTTCCCATTCGTAATATTAGATTAATAGCTACATTTCAGCATTTGGAGCCCCAAAATATCCGTTTTCTTATTGCATCCTATACCCCAAGGGGATTTTTTGCTTTTAATCCCCAAGAATTAAGTAAAGATCTTTTGCGTATTCCATGGGTGCATGATGTGTCAGTACAAAAAATTTGGCCAGATCGTGTTGTTATTCATTTAGGAGAGCAACACCCAGTCGCAATTTGGAATAACAAATTTTTATTGAACCAAGATGGACAAATTTTTCAACCAAAGGGAGGTTCTTTTCCTGCTGGTTTAGCGCACCTTTTTGGTCCAGATGATTCTTCTGTAGAGGTTTTACAGAATTATCTTGTTATTAAGCAAGTTGTACAATCTCTTGGCTATTCTAATATTAGTGAATTAGCTGTTGATGAATATCAAAGCTGGCGCTTGCTTTTACCGAATGGTTTAACTCTTTTGCTAGGATCGCAAAGTGTTTTAGATCGGCTAAAATTGTTTACGCACCTTTATCCAAAAATTCATAATACGAATAAATCAGCAAAAATTGCTGACCTACGTTATAAAAACGGTTTTGCAATTCAGTGGGAAGATACTATGGGATCTTCTACTTATGTTGCTAAAAGTGATACACAAAGCCCAGATTAACTATACCGTGACTGATAGCAAATTTGTTTGCATAAGTGATTCCACTAGTTGAGTCCATAAAGTCTTTATTAGAATTAAAATAGGATGTGTAGGTATAGTCGCAACGCATACTAAAGCTATCGCTAAGGAAAAATTCTACGCCCAACCCAGCACGCCAACCAGGTAAAAAGCTCTTAAAATCATCTATATGGCTATTTGCAGGAGTAGAACCGGTTACCTTTAAATAACTGCCGGCCAACCCTAAATTCAGGAAAACAAGAAATTTTTGGTTCACAAGATATCCTGGTTTAAAGTCAATATTTAGAGTTGCCGGTATTTGATAAGAAACAAGGCTAGAATCATCAGAAGCAGAAAATTGCTTTTTTCCGCGCATGTAGTTGAATAGAAGCTGTGTTTCCCAACCTAAATATATTCCACTAAAGGTTTTTCCAGATCCAAACAAAAGTCCAGTAGAGATTTGTGGACTAGAAATATCGGCTTTGGCTTTATTTTGTGTGCCAGGGTAAGTGACCGTACGGTCTATGGAGAGAGAGGGTATTCCTATTTGCCAACCAACGTAACTGTGGCTTAAGAAAGGCGGTTCCAGTTTAGAAGCATAAGTATCAACATAGGCGGGGTCTGGTTGAAGTTTTTCGCCAGCGGCTGGGAAAACGCTTTCTGTGTTTTCAGCATAAGCTGTCATTGCAATACCAAAGATTGCAGCAGCGCACATTGTACGTAAAATATTTGTTTTCATAGTTTGCATTCTCAGTATTTATGGGTTGTAATGATTATAAGTATCTTATAAAATCTCATTCCCCGCAAGTGGCTTTCTGGTAAATTATCCAAAAAGAGAAAAAACAACTTATGCGACCAGCAGCAAAAAATGCCGAAATTTTAAATTTTCCAGCTCGGAATAGCACAACTGAGCAGCAGGGCTTGAGTAGCTTTGTAGAAAAAGCGTATCTAAACTATTCTATGTACGTTATTTTGGATCGAGCTTTACCTCATATAGGCGATGGCTTAAAGCCGGTACAGCGGCGCATTGTCTATGCAATGTCTGAGTTGGGCCTGAAAGCCCATGCAAAGTACAAAAAATCAGCACGTACAGTTGGTGATGTTTTAGGTAAATATCATCCACATGGTGATACGGCTTGTTATGAAGCTATGGTTCTAATGGCGCAGCCTTTTTCTTATCGCTATCCATTGCTGGATGGTCAAGGAAACTTCGGATCTATGGATGATCCTAAATCTTTCGCTGCTATGCGTTACACAGAAGCGCGTCTTTCTCCTTATGCTGAATTATTACTATGCGAGTTAGGGCAGGGAACAGTTGGGTGGAGTAATAACTTTGATGGAACATTACAGGAACCACTTTTATTGCCGGCAAGAGTGCCGAATATTTTGCTTAATGGAACAACCGGTATTGCAGTTGGTATGGCCACAGATATCCCACCGCATAATTTATGCGAAGTAGCAGCGGCTTGTATATATTTATTAGACGAGCCAGAAGCAGATTTAAAAAGCATTTGTGAGATTTTACCGGGACCGGACTTTCCAACTGAAGCTGAGATTATTACCCCCAAAGAAGAGCTTTATGCAATGTATGAGAGCGGTAATGGCTCAGTGAGAATGCGCGCCACTTATGTTCAAGAAGGGGAAGAGGTAATTGTTACGGCTTTACCTTATCAAGTGTCGGGGGCAAAAGTACTAGAACAAATTGCTGCTCAGATGCAAGCCAAGAAATTACCCCAAATCGTTGACCTTCGCGATGAATCGGATCATGAAAGTCCGACCCGGATTGTCATTGTACTTCGTTCTAATCGTGTGAATATCGAAGAACTGATGGATCACTTATTTGCAACTACCGACTTGGAGCACAATTATCGCGTAAACTTAAATGTGATTGGTTTAGATGGTCGGCCACAAGTAAAAAGCTTAATCACAATTTTGCGAGAGTGGTTGAAGTTTCGTACTTTAACGGTGGAAAAACGCCTTAAATTTCAGTTGGAACATATCTTAGAAAGGCTGCATATTTTACAAGGTTTGATGATTGCTTACCTTAATATAGACGAAGTTATTGCTATCATCCGTCGTGAAGATAAACCTAAAGCAGAATTGATGGCACGGTTTCATTTAAGTTCTGAGCAAGCAGACGCTATTTTAGATTTGAAATTGCGTCATTTAGCTAAATTAGAAGAGCAGCAAATAGCTGCAGAACAGGAAAAACTTGCTAAAGAAAGAGAGATGTTAGAAAAAACCTTAGCAAGCAAAGCGCTCCTTCGTAAGATGGTTCGCGGTGAACTTTTAAAAGACTCTGAGAAACATGGTGATTCTAGGAGGTCCCCATTAGTTGTTCGAAAAGAAGCTTGTGCTATACGCGAAGAAGAGATGACGGCGGTTGAACCAGTTACAATAATTTTGTCGCAGCAAGGTTGGGTAAGAGTTGCAAAGAGTCATGCTATAGATGCATCCTCTCTAAGTTATAAAGCTGGAGATGCTTTGAAGATGGCGGTAGAAGGGCGGAGTAATCAGTTAGCGGTATTTTTAGATTCTGCTGGACGCAGTTATTCTATCCCGGTTAACAAATTACCGTCCGCTCGTGGTCAAGGTGAGCCATTAACCAGTAAACTGAATCCTTCTCCAGGAGCTCAGTTTGTTGCTGTACTTATTGGTAATCCAGGGGATCAATATTTGATTGCTAGCGACTTAGGGTATGGGTTTATTGCAAAATTATCTGATTTCTATACAAAAAATCGTGCTGGTAAAGCATTGATCAACGTTACAAACGGCGCGCAAGTTTTAGTGCCAAAAAAAATAGGTGATATCGAAAACCAATATTTAGCAGTAGTTACGAATATTGGTAAGTTGCTGATATTTCCATTGGCCTATTTGCCAATTTTGGCACGTGGAAAAGGTAATAAAATTATTCATATTCCGCCAGCAGAATTTGCCAAACATGCAGAATTCGTGCAAGATTTGGCGGTTTTGGGCGAGCAAGATAAGTTAATTATACAAGCCGGTCAACGTGATTTAACCCTTACATTTGCGAATTTAGCTAATTATCAAGGGGAGAGAGCGCGACGTGGTAGCAATTTACCGCGTGGTTTTGCGCGCGTTGATTCCTTAAAAGTTATAAATATTGAAGCAATTTCTGAAAATTGAAGCTCCGAAGGGGTGGTATAAGATATAGGGCTGGGAAAAATATGCAACAACAAAAAAAATACGTTTTAGTTTTAAATTGTGGTAGTTCGTCAGTTAAGTTTGCTGTTATTGATCCTAAAAGCACAGAAGTATTTCTGAGCGGTATTGTGCAGTGTATTGGCATGGATAACGCCAGTATTCGCTGGAGTGATCAGCAAGGCAAAAAACAAGAGCATTCTTTAAATTCGCACGAATATTCTGATGCTTTCATTGCTGTTGTAAGTCTGATCAAAAAATACGCTTTAGATGATACTATTTTGGCTGTTGGTCATCGCGTTGTGCACGGTGGAGAGAAATTTACCCAGTCAGTTTTGATTGATGAGAGAGTGATAGGTGCTATCCGCGATTGCTGCCGATTGGCGCCACTTCATAACCCAGCAAATTTATCTGGTATTAAAGCAGCGCAAAAAGCTTTTCCTGGTTTGCCACAAGTTGCAGTATTTGATACTGCCTTTCACCAGACCCTGCCAGAATATGCTTACTTATATCCAGTGTCATATGATCTCTATAAAGAGCATGCTGTGCGTCGTTATGGATTTCACGGTACTAGTCATCGTTTTGTTACCAAGCAGGCGGCGCAGGTATTAGATATGCCGCTGAAAGATACTGCTTTTATTAGCGTGCACCTTGGAAATGGGTGTAGTGCCGCCGCTGTTTTGGGTGGTAAAAGTATTGACACAACTATGGGGCTTACTCCACTTGAGGGATTAGTGATGGGGACTCGCTCTGGGGATGTGGATCCAGGTCTACACTCTTATTTAGTCGATAATTTAGGGTATGATATACACAAAGTAACTAATCTTCTGAATAAGCAAAGCGGACTTCTTGGTATTTCAGGAAAACATTCAGACATGCGTGAAATTGAAAATGCCATACAATCCGGAGATAAGAGAGCAGCCTTAGCCGCAGAAATTTTTTGCTATCGTTTAGCTAAACAAATAGGAGCTTTAGCTATAGTGTTGAAACGCGTAGATGCTTTGATTTTTACTGGTGGGATAGGGGAAAATTCTGATTTTATTCGTGCGAAAACAGTAGAACATTTATGTATTTTGGGGGTTGTTCTGGACAATAAAAAGAACAGTGAGCACGGGGAAAAACATCATGGCATTATTACGAAACCAAAAAGTGCTATCTGTGCACTTGTTGTACCGACAAATGAGGAATTGCTAATAGCACAGGATACAGCTGCAATAGTTGGAGTATGATAATATTATGAATCAAACTAAGCGTCCATTGCCTATTCTGTTGGTTCCAGCCACAGCCGATGTGGATATATATCAATCTGGATTGGATTTAAATGATTCTTTATGCCTCAATAATCTATCATCGATATTTTTTTTTCCAATTAGTGAAAAGGAACTACCTAACACTATTTCTCTTGCCAGGGCCGAAGATTTATTATTACAAAATAAATTCGATCAGCTTTTAGAGGAAATAGTTGCAAGGTACAAAAATTTTTTAGCCGACCAGTCCCCTGCGTTTATAGTAATACCTGGATGTCCGCTTGAGTCATCAAGATCTTATGCCACGGAATTGAATCAATCTTTAGTGCAAGCCCTCGATGCTGCAGTGGTGTTAGTAACTAAGGCTAGTTCCAATACCAATACAGAGCAAATGCTTTTGCAACTTAAAATTCTTCAAAATCGTTACATTAGTAATATGCCTAATCGGCTGATGCTTGGTAGTGTTATATATGTGTCTAATGGAAAGGTTCCTGAAGAAAAGACAACTATGCTGCAAGAAAAATATCAGCAGATGTTTCCTGATAGTTTTCCATTGCTGTTAACTGCATTTCAGGAGAAGAAGCAATCTGACATGCGTCAAAAGATCGTGAATTTTAGTTCATTACATCCTGTACTAGATAGGATTTATGAACCGCGAATTACGCCCCCCGTATTTTGTTCTCAGCTTATTAAAGATGCTCAGACTAAGCGGCAGAAAATTGTGCTCCCAGAGGGCGATGAGCCGCGAACCCTCATGGCTGCAAGCATTTGTGCTGAACGCGGTATTGCTGAATGTATTTTGTTAGGTGATGCGGAAAAAATTCGCATTGTTGCTACAGAGCAGAAAATTACACTTAGTGACAAATTAATAATTCTTGATCCTAAGAAAAATTATGCGAAATATCTCGCCTCTTTGCTGGAAATACGTAAGGGCAAAGGTATGACGGAAGCTGAGGCACGCGAATATTTACAGGATCCTGTTGTAGTTGGAACTATGATGTTGCAAATGGGCGAGGTAGATGGCTTGGTTTCAGGCGCTGTGCACACTACGGCGAATACCATTCGTCCGGCATTACAAATTATAAAAACTCAGCCTGACATGCGTTTAGTTTCTTCTGTGTTTTTTATGTGTTTACCTGAGCAAGTTTTGCTTTATGCGGATTGTGCCATTAATCCTAATCCAACAGCAGAAGAGTTAGCCGAAATTGCCTTACAAACAGCTGAAAGTGCGCGCTTTATCGGCTTGCCAGCTCGAGTTGCTATGCTAAGTTACAGCACGGGTAAATCCGGTTTTGGTCCAGATGTTGACAAAGTTGTGATGGCGACGGAAATTGCTAAAAAACGTCAGCCAGAATTAGCAATAGAAGGTCCGATACAATACGATGCAGCGATTGATCCAGATGTTGCTAAACTTAAGTTGCCAAATAGCGAAGTTGCAGGACGTGCCACAATTTTGATATTCCCTGATTTAGATGCTGGCAATATCGCCTGTAAAGTAGCACAACGTAGCGCCAATATTGTTTGTATTGGTCCCATGCTACAAGGTTTACGTAAACCCGTGAATGATTTATCTCGTGGTTGTTTAGTGAAAGATATTGTCTTTACAATTGCTTTAACGGCTGTTCAAGCGCAATACGCTGCAGAGCAAAGGCAAAAAAACACAGAAAGCACAGACGCGATTAATCGCGTCTGTACTTAAAATCATAACTCGTTGATTTATAAAGAAAACCCGTAGACATGTTTTTCTGGAATTTTGGGGTCAGCTTTTCCGTACACTTTTTTTCAGCAACAAAAGCAGTGGTAACGTAGTCAAAAAATTCCACGCAATGAAAGTAAAAACATTGATGAATGCTAGCATTTGCGCTTGTCTGCCCACCTCACTTGCAACGAGCTGTATAGCTTTAGGGTCGGTAATAGATAAGTGTAAGGTCGCTAAATAATTTATATATATTGGGTTGTAAGGATTTATAAAGCCGCTCAAATGGTTCCATGCAGTTTGGCTGTGGCGAGAAAATAGCGTCAGAATAATGGCTATACCGATGGAAGATCCCATTGTACGGATTAGGCTAAATAATCCAGCCGCTTCAGTTTTAGCAGTTTCTGGTAAGGTTGCGAAGGCCACAGCAGTAAGCGGGGCAAAAATTAGACCAATGCCAAGTCCCTGTAGCAAAGATGGCCATATTATCCAAGACATGCTGACGTCTAGTGAATAAAAAGTTCCTATCCACATACCAATAGCACCGAGGATAGTCCCTACAGCAATTAATAAACGCGGATCAAAACGAGCAATAAGCTTGCTGACTAAGATCATACTTACCATGCTAGCTAATCCGCGAGGGGAAATAGCTAAGCCAGTGGTTAAAACTGGATAGCCGAGTTGCTCTTCTAGAAACATGGGTTGAATTACCATTGTGCCGAATAGACCTAGCCCGAGCATAAGTAAAATTATGCTGGAAACAGCAAAGTTGCGGTTTTTGAAGATACGTATATCAAAAAACGCTTTTTTCTGATGCTTTAATTCGCGAACGATAAAGCCAGTCAAGCCAATGAAAGCTAAAGTAGCTGCGATTTTTATGTTTGTAGCACTAAACCAATCTTCGCGATTTCCGCGATCTAGAAAATATTGAGTTCCACCAACGCCTAAAAAGAGCAATACAAGTCCCAGCCAGTCCATGCGCCGATCTTTTTTTGGGGTTTCAGAAATGACATTCCAAGCTAATAAAAACGCAGCAATTCCCATGGGAACATTAACATAAAAAGTCCAACGCCAGCTGGAAACCTCAGTTAAATATCCTCCTAAAGTAGGACCTAAAATTGGTCCAAGCATAATGCCGGCTCCCCAAATAGCCATTGCTTTTCCAAGCGCTTTCGGTGGAAAAGTATCAATAAGAATTGTTTGAGAAAGTGGAACGAGGCCAGCTCCAAATATGCCTTGTAAAACACGATATAAAATAATTTCCGTAAGAGACTGCGATGTGCCACAGAGCGCAGAAGCAACAACAAAGCCGCCAATGCACCAAAGGAGATAATTTTTTCGCCCCAATCTATCGGAAAAATAGCCAGTAAGAGGCATACAAATTCCAGAAGCAACTAAGTAGCAAGTTAATGCCCAAGAGATTTGGTCTGGGGTTGCGCCTAGAGAGCTTCGCATGTGCGGTAGAGCTACGTTTACAATAGTAGTATCTAAAACCTGCATGAAAGCAGCGGACATCACAGCAATAGTGACTAATAACTGCTGTGTTTTGGAAATATTCATCTTGTATTAATAGTTACTGTAGCTGTTGAGCCAATACGGAGCGGATATTTGGGATCAGGTTTTAAAATCAAAACTTTCACAGGAATTCTTTGCGTGACTTTGATCCAGTTACCAACCGCGTTTTGTGCTGGCAATAACGAAAACGCTGTGCCGCTGCCATAACTTATGCTTTCCACAACAGCAGCAAAAGTATGATCAGGATACATATCAACTACAACTTTAGCCTTTTGTTGCGGTTTAATATTTTTCAATTCTGTTTCTTTGAAATTGGCATCGACCCAAAATTGTGAGTCACTAACTAGGGCAAATAAAGCCTGGTTAGCGTTTATCATATCTCCCTCACGGAGGGTTACATTGCTAATCCAGCCGCTATCGGGCGCAAGAACTTGTGTGTAGCCTAAATCTAGTTCCGCCTGAGCTAGATTCGCTTTGGCCAAGGCTACGGAAGCTTCCGCGCTTTTAAAATTACTTAAAGCCGTGTCATTATCTTGTTTGGCGGCGGCCTTTACTTTGGTCAGCTCATTGGTTCTCCAAGATATAAGTTTGTAGTTTTCTAACGTTGCTTCCTCTTTTTGCAATTGTGCTTGTGCTTTCAGAAGAGAAACTTTAAAAGGGGATTGATCTAATTCAAACAGCAGTTGTCCCTTGGTTACATATTGATTATTTTGGACTGAAATTTTGGTTACTCTTCCCGAAACTCTGGCTGATACTTGTACCACGTTTGCATTGACATAAGCGTCGTCAGTGCTGACGTATTTGTGGTTTACAATTAAATAAATTACGCCAAAAGAAAGCACAGCAGCAACTATTGCCCCCAATATTTTTTTCCGCCAAGGATGGGGGTTTTTAACCTTGTGCAATAGCGCTATAAAGTATGCTTGGAGAGTATGTAATTTAGAGTTCATCTGGTCTTTACTTCTGTTTATCTAAAAGAGAGCGAAATCTTTCATTTGTTATGTTGCGTAGTTCTTCATCTGAAACCCATGGTTGGTGCAGCTTAGCTGATAGTTCCGTGTCGATTTTGCCCTGTAAGATAAGTTGTTTTCCCGCGGTGCGCAAGTTTATATAATATGCCTTAGCTTTTTCTTGCATACTTTCTATTTTTAAAAGCCCAGCGGCTGGTTTTAGTATTTCGCCCATATATTCGATATTGCCTTCTGCCGCCAGGTGTTTCAGTGTTTGAACTAAAGGAACAAAATGTTTTTCTTCAGGGAAGGCGCAGCTTCCCACGAAGAGCATTTTTTGAGGCGTAGTTCTAATGTAACGTTTTGGGTGTGTCGTGAGATTATTACCAGAAGTGTTTTCTTCAAAAAATGGCATAGCAAGGGGTAGGCCACGATCTAGAAAGTCTTTCATTAATCCAGTCATAGAGAAAACATACAAAGGAGTTGCACATATCAGTAAATCAGCGTTTTTTCGCTTCTCTAATAATGATGCCATATCGTCGTTATGTATACATTTACCGGGTGTTTGAAACCAACAATGGACGCAGCCAATACAGTGTTTGATATTTAATTTATTTAAATAAACAGTTTCAGTGGTTGCGCCAGCGTCTTCCATGCCTCTTAGGAGAGGTTGTAAAACAAGATCAGTATTTCCGAGGCTGCCGTGCGGCGAACCGTTAATTGCTAATATATTCATTTAGACCTCCGATAATTGCGATACCACTTAGGAAACCAAATAGTAAAAAATAGAGCGCATAAACTAGAACCATTGGTTAAAAAACTGATTAGTAAAGGGGAAGATGGATGAATTTTATTTAAAATATTTATGCATAAATTGAATGTAAATGACATTCCCCAGGCGAAAGTCAAAGCTTGATTAATAAAAATAAAAGCAGGGTGTTGCCATTTTTCTTTAGCAACCTGTAATCGGGCATATTGCAACGTAAAAGGCTTGCCAATAGCAAGAGACCCCAATGCTAGACAAGCTAAAGCGCTGTTTACCAAAATTCCCATATATACAGCCAAAAACTGTAGATCAAATACGACCACACCCAAGAATATCAATGTAAAAAATATTAATGTGCACCACGGTAGAATAAATTTTCTTTTTAAATCTTTGTAGTTGGTTATTGCCGTCAATAGTAGCAGCGCTGTGATGCCGACTTTTAGCTGAGTTAAAGTATGTAGTGGCAATATATAAAACAGAATCCACGGTAGAAATCCTAGTAATACTCCCATTGGCATGACTATCTCCCAAGCGATTTCTTTAAGTTTTTTAAAATCGCATCGCACCACGCGATTTCAGCTTGGGTGGTGAAGATGCCGTGGTCAATAGTGATTAGCCAATATGGGAAATCTTCTCTGTTTTTATGTTGTTGTTCGAGGTGTTTTTTGGTTGAGGTTAAAAATTCTAAATTTTCTTCCGCTTTACGTTGTCTTTGTAAGATAAGTTTTTGGCATTCTTCTTCTGCCATGTTTTTGCCGAAGAATAGTTTCAACAAGAGCTCATCACGCGGTGGATGGCGAGTGGCAGGAGTGGGGAGCCATTCTTGCAAAACTCCCAGCCCCTTTTTTGTAAGACTATAAATTTTGCTGTTGTGTTTGCTATCGTTCGCTTCATCCTCACAAGCAACAGCGCCGTCTTTCAGTAAAGCAGCTAAGTTCGGATAAATTTGCCCAGCACTTTCTGACCAAAAATTGGCGGTCGTTTTTTTGATCGTGCTGTGGATTTCATACCCAGACATAGGCCTGATCGCCAGCATGCCGAGGATGATATATTTAGTCTTGTTAATTCTAGCCATATTTGCTATTATACATCTAAAAGATATATCTTGTAAAGCGTTATATTTGTCCAAAAACATGTCTACAGGTTTTCTTTATAAATCAATATGTTATATTTTGTAGAGACGCGATTAATCGCGTCTTTGTTTCTAAGCCTGGGATTTTGTGTAAATTGGTAAAATAACGCTATTTATGCTATTTTGCGGTCTTAAGTGTTATTTTGATAAGATAATGATTTTGCGGGAAAACAATGTCGATTTTGCGTAATATTTACAGTCTGTTGTTCTATTTAGCCCTGCCATTTATTCTTTTACGTTTGCAATGGAAAGGGCGGAAAAATCCGGCTTATAAAGAGCGCTGGAATGAAAGACTGGCGTGGTATCCCAAGGAAACACAATTATCTTCTAGTATCTGGATTCACGCAGTTTCTTTGGGCGAATCTGTCGCAGCTATTCCTCTAATTAAAGCTCTACAAGCGCGCTATCCGGAAGAAAAAATTATTGTGACCAATATGACACCGACAGGAGCGGAAAAAATTCGCGCTACCTTTGGTGATGAAGTACTGCAGCTCTATGTTCCATATGATTATCCGGGCGCAATAAAGCGCTATCTGCGTCATTTTAATCCGCGCCTTTTAATTATTATGGAAACTGAATTGTGGCCGAATTTGTTATATTACTCAGCGAAAAAAAATATTCCTGTTTTATTGGCCAACGCGAGATTGTCTCCGCATTCGTTTAATAATTATTTACGTTTTAAACCGTTAGTTAGCAAGATGCTTTCTTGTATTACTAATGTTGCCGCGCAAAGTGCAGCCGATGGCGAGCGCTTTCTAGAATTAGGCTTAACTAGAGAAAAGCTTATTGTTGCGGGAAATATTAAATTTGACTTAAATGTGGCGGAAGAGGTGTACAAAGCCGCGCAAACACTGCAACATAATTGGAAATTGTCGGATTCGCGTCCGGTTTGGATTGCTGCCAGCACCCATCCGGGGGAAGAAGAAATTATTCTTTCAGCCGCTAAGCGAGTTCTACAAACTTTGCCAGATGCATTATTAATTTTAGTACCGCGGCATCCCGAACGCTTTAATGACGTTGCGGCGCTATGTGCAAAGCAAGGTTTTAACTGCGTGCGCTATAGCGAAAATCCGATGGTTTCGACGGATACTCAAGTTATTATTGGGGACACAATAGGCAAATTGTTGAGTTTTTATGCGCTAGCCAAAGTTGCTTTTGTGGGTGGAAGCTTGGTTCCAATTGGTGGGCATAATCTTTTAGAGCCAGCGGCTCTCGGTGCAGCTGTATTGACAGGACCGGAGTTACATAATTTTCGTGAAATAAGCGAGCTTTTACTGACTTCCAAGGCGTTAATTTTGGTCAAAAATGATAGTGATCTAGTTGAACAAGTGCTGAGACTGTTGCAGGATAAAAGCTCCAATGCAATAATGGTGAAGGCTGGGAAAGAAGTTATTGCACAAAACAAAGGTGCTTTAAACGGGTTAGTTGCTTGGGTGGAAAAGAACTATTCTAATAAACAATAAATGAGGGATTTACAATGAGCGAACATATTATTAATGCTAATGATGCTAACTTTGCGGCTGAGGTTTTAGAAACACCAGGGTTGGTTTTGGTGGATTTTTGGGCGCCGTGGTGCGGACCTTGTCGTATGTTGGCGCCGACTTTGGAAGAAGTAGCAACAGAGCAAGCAGGAAAAGTGAAGATTGTAAAAGTTAATGTTGATGAAAATGGATCTACGGCTGCGACTTACGGTATTCGCAGTATTCCAACAATGATTCTTTTTAAAGATGGTCAAGTTGTTACAACGAAAATTGGCCTATTGAGTAAAATACAAATAGAAGCATTACTAAAAGAGCATAGCAACCCATGAGCATTTTAATTTTATTGTTTATTAACAACAATCAAGAGCCCCGAAGGGGTGGAATAAGATAGCCCAGTCCAAGCGGATCACGCGTTTCGCGTGAGAGCGTCGGGCTGGGGGGAAGATTGAGAATCGCAAAAACAATTTTAGTTATTTTTTATTTTTGAGTTAACACACATGCAACATAAAGATTTTTTTGAGCGTAGAAAGCGCTTTTGCCAAACAATTGGCAAAGGTGCAATAGCAATTTTAATGTCCGCTAAAGAGGCGGTCATGAGTTCCGACTCTACTTATCCATACCGCCAAAACAGCGATTTTTATTACCTAACGGGATTTACTGAATTTGATGCTATAGCTGTTTTTATTCCAGGGCGGAAAGAAGGTGAGTATATATTATTTAGTCAAGTTAGTGATCCAGAAAAAACTATTTGGACAGGCGAAGTAGTTGGCCAAAAGCGCGCTTGTACTGAATATGGAGCTGATCAAGCTTTTCCTATTGAAAAAGCTGCAGAGATGATTCCAGGGTTCATTTTAAATAAAAAACATTTGTACTTTGATGTTGGGTATCACGAAGAATTTGACTGGCAAGTGATAGAATGGCTGAAGCAAGCGCGTCGTAAAATTCGTTTGGGACAAAATGCTCCTGATGATTTTTCTTATACTGGAAAAATTCTTCATGAAATGCGTATGCGTAGTTCCGCCTATGAAATAGATTTATTAAAAAAATCTGCCAAAATCGCCGTGGACGCTCACATACGCGCTATGCGAGCTTGTAAGCCTGGAGTGCGCGAATACGAGATTGAAGCCGAACTGTGTTATGAATATTTTCGTCAGGGCGGAAAGCTTATGGCATTTGAACCAGTAGTTGCAGCTGGCAAAAATTCCTGTGTTTTGCATTACACTAAAAAAAATGAGCTGTTAAAAGATGGTGACTTGGTGTTGATAGATTCTGGCGTTGATTATCAATATTACACTTCTGACATTACACGTACTTTACCTGTTGGTAAGAAATTTACTTCAGCGCAAAAGGCAATTTATCAGGCTGTATTAGATGCGCAGTTAGCTGTGATTCGCAAGGTTCGTCCAGGTGTTAGATGGCATGAGCTGCAAGAAACCTCAGAGAAAGTTATTACTGAAAAGTTATTAGCCTTGGGAATTTTATCAGGAAAATTAGATAAGCTTTATAAGGAACAAGCTTTTAAGCCGTTTTATATGCATCGTATCGGGCATTGGTTGGGTATTGATAACCACGATGTTGGTAAATATGCCCTTGATGATGATTGGCGCATATTAGAACCAGGAATGAGCTTTACTGTAGAGCCTGGTATTTACATATCACCAAATACCAAGGGAATAGATAAAAAGTGGTTGGGTATTGGTGTTCGTATTGAAGATGATATTTTGGTAACGAAAGGCGGTTGTGAGGTATTGACCGACGCAGTTCCGAAAACAATAGAAGAAATTGAAAAAATTAAATAAACAATCAAGGAATGGAAAAATCGGATAAAAACATGAAAAGGAAACGTATAAAAATCAAAAAAGATCCCTTCTATAAACGCGAAGCGGAAAAATATGAGAATCCTATTCCAAGTCGCGAGTTTATTGCAGAACATCTAGAAGAGCTTGGGCGTCCGGCTAGCTATAGTCATTTTATTCGCGCATTTAATCTTGAAGATCCTGAAAGTCAAGAAGCACTTGGGCGACGCTTAAAGGCTATGCTGCGCGATGGACAGCTTATAGAAAATCGTCGTGGTAGCTATGCTTTAGCAAAGCAAATGGCATTGGTGCGAGGGCGCGTTTCGGTACATAAAGAGGGTTTTGGTTTTTTACATCCAGAAGATGGTAGCGAAAAAATTTTTCTCCCTCCTCATCAGCTGCGCAGTGTTTTTCATGGTGATCAGGTTTTAGTTAGTATTTCTGAGGAAGATTCACGCGGACGACGCAATGGAAATATTGTGGAAATTTTGGAGCGTGGTCTAACTCAGGTTGTTGGGAGATATTCTAAAGAAGATGGCGTGGCATGGGTAGAGCCTCTAAACAAACACATCAATCACGAAGTTTTAATTCCGCCAGGTAAAGAAGGTGGGGCTAGGTTAGGGCAGATTGTTGTTGCCGATATTATTTCTTATCCAAAAGGTCGCCAGCATGCTTTAGGGAAAGTAGCGGAAATTTTGGGCGAACATATGGCGCCTGGCATGGAAGTGGACATTGCTATACATGCTTTTGGACTGCCGCATGTTTGGTCAGACGAGGTGTTAGCAGAATCGGAAAAGTTTGCTAAAACAGTTACAGAGAGTGATAAGAAGGGGCGTAAAGATTTAACTGATTTGCCATTTGTTACTATCGATGGTGAAGATGCGAGAGATTTTGATGATGCTGTTTATTGTGAGAAAAATTCTGCTGATAATTCTTTTCATCTTTATGTGGCCATTGCGGACGTAAGTCACTACGTGAAAATCAATACGCATCTTGATCAAGAAGCGTGGAATAGAGGAACTTCGGTTTATTTTCCAGGCGCTGTGATTCCGATGTTGCCGGAAGCGCTTTCTAATGAACTATGTTCCCTGCGCCCAGCCGTAGAGCGTCTGGTTCTGGTTTGTGACATGGTCGTTACTCAGGAGGGAAAAGTTAAACACTTTTCTTTTTATGACGCAGTGATTCGGTCACAGGCGCGCCTAACTTATACGCTTGTGGCTGCTATGTTAGATGGAAAAAGTTCTAAACAGCCCGCTTTGCTGCCTTATCTAAAGGCTCTGCGCGATGTTTATTTGGTTTTGAAAAAAGAGCGACAAATTCGTGGCGCTTTAAATTTTGATTTGCCAGAAACACGTATTATTTACGGCAAAGGTCGTAAAATTAAGAAAATTATTCCGTTTGAGCGTAACTTTGCACATGAGCTGATCGAGGAATGCATGTTGGCTGCAAACGTTTCTACAGCTAAGTTTTTAGCGCAAGCGAAGGTGCCGTTTTTATATCGAGTACATCCTGGTCCAGATATGGAAAAACTGGATCAGCTGCGCTTTTTCTTAGGCGGCTTGGGAATTAAATTACCCGGTAGTAAACAAACGCAGCCAGGTGACTATGCTAAACTCTTGACTATGCTTGCGGGTCGTCCAGATGAACACATGCTAAATATGATTATTTTGCGTTCTTTGCAGCAAGCGATCTATACGCCAGATAACGCGGGGCATTTTGGTCTTGCGTACAAGGAATATACTCATTTTACATCACCTATTCGTCGCTATCCGGATTTGTTAAATCACCGGGCTATTAAATATGTACTTTCTAAACAAAAATCTAATCAGTATCCATATGATCATGCGGCTATAAACAATTCTGGTGAGCATTGTTCAATGACAGAACGTCGTGCTGATGACGCAACGCGCGATGCAATTGGTTGGCTCAAGTGTGAATATATGCTGGATAAAGTCGGAAAAACTTACGATGGTGTTATTTCCGGAGTAATGAACTTTGGTGTTTTTGTGGAGCTAAAAGAAGTTTATGTTGAAGGGTTAATACATATTACGTCTCTGCAAAATGACTATTATCGTTTTGATCCAGTACGGCATTGCTTGGAAGGCAAGCGCACACGTAAGTGTTACCGGATAGGAGATCAGGTGCGCATTGTAGTTGCTCGTGTGGACTTAGATAGCCGTCAGATAGATTTTGCTCTAGCATAATTTTCCATCTTTCTTTTTTATGAAAAATAACTTAATCGAAACAAATAATTTTTGGATTTATGGTCTGCATGCAGTGCGCACATTTTTGCAAGTGTGTCCAGAGGATGTTGCTGTGTTATATTGGGCGCGACAGCAACATGATCCCATTTGGCTCGAAATAACTAATATTGCTACGAATCATAAAATTAATTTAAAAATAGTTAGTGCGCGTGAGTTAGAAGCACTTTTGCCACAAGTCAATCATCAGGGTATTGCTTTACAAAGAAAACCCAGTTCAGTTGCGGCTTACAGCGAAGTAAACTTAGAAGCTTTATTAGAAAACCTCCAAGAACCGCCATTTTTACTGCTTTTAGATGGCGTACAAGATCCGCACAATTTAGGTGCTTGTTTAAGAACAGCGAACGCAGCTGGCGTACATGCCGTTATCGCGCCTAGAGACAAAGCCGTTGGTATTACCCCAGCTGTTCGCAAAGTTGCCTCCGGGGCAGCCGAAATTACGCCATTTATTCAAGTGACAAATTTGGCTAGAACTATGGAGATGCTAAAAGAGCGGGGTATTTGGCTCTATGGAACACTTCCGGAGGGGGAAAAAAGTATTTACGATACGGATTTATCTGGGCCAATGGCATTTGTTCTTGGCGCTGAAGGCCAAGGTTTACGCCGTCTGACGCGTGATTTATGTGATTTTTTGGTAAATATCCCCATGGCTGGTACGGTTGGAAGCTTGAATGTTTCAGTCGCAACTGGAGTTTGTTTGTTTGAGGCAAGAAGGCAGAAATGTCATGTGATCTCGAGATAATGGAAAACATGGGATTGTTTTTTATTTTCCTTAATCAACTTTCGATTTGCTAGTCGCGCTAAAAACATTGTCTGTGTTCGTAATTTTGATACAACCCTACTCGCGGGATAGTCTTCGCTGTTCTTGCGTGTGTGAACTTGAGGTTAAAAAATGAAGAATCAAACGTTTGGTATATCTTCCCAGATCGAGTTTTCACCAGGACACTCTCCTCAACTTGTAGCTGCATCTGCTGCTTCAAATTATATCAAATCGCAATCGCTCGCCTTCCTTTCTGGTAGTCCTGCTCGTCCAATGCCATGTGATGGAAGTTTTTCTTTAGATAGTCCCCAAAACCAATGGAGTTATCTTCGTTATACTGAGGGTCCAGGTGATGCTGCTTGGATGGCAGAAAAAAACAACAGTTATGGTTCCCCTGTAGATATAGAACAGCTGAAAAAGAAAAATTATGGTTTATCAGGTGAAATGGCCTTTGTTGCTTGTTGGGAGGCGGTCAGTTCTTACATGGAAAATCGTAGTAATGGTACCAATGCTGACAATCCACCACGCTTCATGCCCATGGATGGGAAAATTTCTCTCGTTGGTCCTAAAACTAAACCCAACAAAGGAAATAAAATTCGTTACGATGAGGGTCCAGGCGATCACGACTGGATGAAAGAGCGAGATCGAAAGTACATAGCACGTTTAGAACGCGAGGGAACTCTCAAGCAGCTCGAACCTGAAGTTTGGCAGCAAAGACAAGTTGCGGTAACAACATCTTCTTCTACAACTACGTCCTCTAGTTCGTCGTCAAGCCAACCGCCGCAAGTGAAAAAAGAGGAACAAATTGCAGCGATGGCAACATCGTCTACAGCAACAACCACTACGAGGTCAACAATGAAGAATCAAACGTTTGGTTTAAGTTCATTACGTCTCGACGCCGTCGACATTACCCCTCTCGGTCAGAAATGGAATAACCCTCGATCGGAAGCATTAGATCGAGGTATGTTAAAAAGAGATGAATTTTTAAGTTTTGAATGGGGAACAAGTTTTGATGGGTGCATAGGATACAAAGAAAATCGGCTTAATGGTATAGAGGTAGATTCTCCTGCAAGACCATTTCCTAATGATGGGATTTATACTCGTTACTGTTATGGTTTGCCTGTTAGTGGTGATTACAAGGTACGTTATACAGAAGGTCACCTCGATCACGCCTGGATGGAGGAACGTGACTGCAATTACGTCGCACGTCTGGAGCGAGAAGGATGTTTACAAACGAAGGAAAATTATGTTTGGACTGAAAGGCAGGCTGCATTTACACGAGCATTTCAACAGTTACAGCAAACTGCTTTAACAACGTTTGATTTAACAACTATTATTTTACGTCCATCCGCACAATCTGGTTTATCCGAAAACCTTTTCAGTGGTATGCATCTTCAGCTTGAGGAATTGCGCCAAATTTTTAAAACCGTGCAGCAGAATACTTCGTTACGGGCTTTACAACTTGGAGCTGCTGCAGGTAGCTTGAACTTAGCAGCTGCAATGGAATTGGCGGATTTGGTTACTGCGCGTCCGAATCTTACAATCCAACCACGACCACAAGATTTACCAGTTGTAAGGGATATTTTAGCTCAGCGTGCCGTTGAGAAAGCCAAGGAGCAGGAAAAAATAGCTAAAGAAACTGTAGAACACACGTGGCATGAACGAGCAGAAAAAGAACGGCAGGAAAAAGAAAAACTAACCAAAGAAGTAGCAGAGCGTGTCGAACGCGAGAAACAGATGACCAAACAAATAGGAGAACTGCAAGGGCGTATAGCAAAAACCGAACAAGAAAAAACGAGATACGAACAAGAAAAGTCAGCAACAGAAAACGTGGAAAAGTCTGGGTACAAGTGTTTTCTATCCGGCAAAATTATGCTTGAACCTGTGGTTGCTGCGGATGGAGAGTCTTATGAACGGGAAGAAATTACGCGCTGGTTTACAGCTCATGATAATAGTCCCAAGACTAATGCAATTTTACCACACAAAAACGTCACGCCGAACAATGCAATGCAACGCACAATTGCGCGTTTTCTTAGTACCCATTCTGAACTTTGGACAGGCGAAGAAGTTTATAGTTCAGAAAATTTGCGGTTAGCTCTAGTTCAAGCGGTACGTGATAAAAAACATGCTGATGTAGGACGTATTCTCGATCTTGATAAGCGATTTTTAACTAAAAATCTAACAGGTACACAGAACTTATTAGCTTTAGCCTTGGAGAGTAGCGGTGAAGTTTTGCAAGTAGTACTTACCGGGTTGGGGGATAGATTTGATAAGTTACCAGAAATCACTAAGGTTGAGTGTTTCCGAACTGCCGCTCTTAAAATAGGCGCAACAGGTGCACGGCTTATTGCAACACGGCTTAACTGGCAAGCAGCTGCCCTGCAAGAACAGTTCAGAGAAGCAGTCGATGCTAATAATCCACAACTAGCAGCGGTATGTTTAGATCTTGGTGCTAACTTAGAAAAAACACATGCTAGCGGACGTCCTTATTTGCATTACTTGGTTGAAAACCAACGATATGAAATGCTTAAGCTATTTATAGAACGCGGTTTTGATCGTAATATGCCAGATAATATAGGCACAGCCTTGCATTTGGCAGTGTCAAAAACTGATAAAAAAGCGCTGACTGTTTTATGCAAAACAGTTGGCACAATTAAGCTCGAGCCCGATGTGAAAGACAATGAAGGTTATAGCGCGCTACATCGAGCCATTAAACTTCCTAACCCGCCTGGACGTGTGGATTGTGTAACAGAGTTGCTCCAAGCCGGTGCTAATTTTGAGTTGCCTACGCCGCCAGTACCAGTCAAGGGGCAGCGTCGGTTTTTGGGTATGTTATCATCCAAGCAACCACTCACACCTTTGCATTATGCATTTGAACTTGAATGTTTCGATGTTATTCCAGCGCTAATCAATATCGGTGTTAATTTAGAAACACCAGATAACCTTGGTAATACAGCTTTGCTTAGAGCTATCAAGGCAAAACTCCCAGATCTAGTACAACAAATGTTATGTCGAGTTTCAAATCCTGGACTTTTAACTGCAACTAACAAGGCTGGTGAAAGTGCGCTTAATATTGCTGGACAATCAGGTGAAATGGCTGATTTAATTAAAAGGTTGAATACCAAACCTGCGACAACGAGTTCCGTTGAGCCCCAAATCAAGGAACAAAAGTTGCTTGAAACACTAAAGACACAGCACGAAGAAGTTATGTCCAAACTAACCCGAGTAGAAAAAGTTGGAGAGGAAGTTAAAGAGGATGTGCAAGTTGCCGCAGCGATACTCAATGCGGGAATTGGTCATGTTGTTCAGTTAGAGTCGCAGCTTTCTCCAACATATCCAGCTAGTCTATCATCGGGTTTAGGTAGTTTGAGCGTTTTTGCTAATACTAATTCAACAAATACGCAAGCGCCTACCAGTAGTCCTAACTCCAGCACAACTTTGCCACCGATAGAGCATAAGAACTAGAGATGGTTTGAGTTGGTTATTGTTGGTCGTTAAAAAAGTCGATAAGTGTCTCAATTTCTTCCCAGGGTAGGGCGATTATTTTATCGTCTAATTTCCTTGCTCTAGCACACCTACAAACAACGTACCCAGTTTGCAGATTGTAATCATCTAAGAAGGTCTTTAAGTGGCGTAAATCACTGATGTTAGGCTTGTTGGTCCACTTTACTTCTATTGGTAAGATTTTATCATTTTGGTTGAGAATCCAATCTACTTCGCGACCTTCCAAGTCTCGCCAAAAATTTAAAGTAATTTTTGGGAATTTATTTCTAATTAGCCTCAATAACTCTAAACCCACGAATTGCTCAAATAGGAATCCCATGTTTGTGCTAGGTAATTTGTTGCCTTCTGCAGCAGCCAGTCGTCTAACGCCTAAATCAAAAAGCAAATATTTACAGGATTTAACTAAGCGTTTTCTAGCAGAAATTTTTTTGGAAAAAGGTTCTATACGTTCAGCTATTAGGCAATCTTCTAAAATTTGGTAGTAGGCAGCGACAGTTGTTTGTGCTACTCCAATATCCCCAGCAATGTTATTTAGGTTGGCTAGCTGGCCAGATTCGGCTGCCGCTAAGTGTAAAAATTTAGCAAAATCGCCCAGTTTGCGTACAAGGGCCTCTTGACGGACTTCTTCTTCCAAGTAAGTTGTGACATAACTTCCTAAGTCTTGTTCTCTGGCGGTATTATTACTGTCAGCAACAATGGCAGGTAAGGTTCCATAGATGAGTATTTCTTCAATTTTCTTATATTGTATGGGTAATTCGTTGATAGATAGTGGATCCATATGAAAATGCACCACGCGCCCGGGTAGCCAGTTACGTTGATGTTGAGTTCTGAGCTTACGAGCAGATGATCCAGTGAGGATGAACTGAGCCATTTTTCTGTCAATTAAATCTTGAGCCGCGTCCATTAGTTCTGGTATTTTCTGAATTTCGTCGACCGCAACCACAGGTATTCTGCCTAATTTTGTTGTTAGTGCCTCGATTTCTTGGGAGAAGCTTTCTATGTCACGCTCATATTGTTGTCGTAACGCTGGCCTGGCAAGATTGATGT